>Ga0066637_10000095_pt1 | contig 52751 bp, 58 predicted proteins | sample CryGeyCG2014_020_FD_62737 | JGI IMG/M metagenome (GOLD analysis project Ga0066637, IMG submission 62737) | Groundwater microbial communities from aquifer - Crystal Geyser CG08_land_8/20/14_0.20 | ecosystem: Environmental > Aquatic > Deep subsurface > Groundwater | place: USA: Utah: Grand County...
GAATCGATGTGGCGACTGCGGCTGCAACAGCAGCTCTCCGCCTACAGGATCAAACAATGTCCGTGGGAAACACAGCACAAAACCACACAATACTTCCTAGGAAACAGGACCGGAGAAGTCAAGGCATGAGTGAAAACGAAAAACTGCAAAAAGCCGTGGAACTGACAATCGCGTCAGGATATCAACTCGACAAAGAAGCCTTCGAATTCTTGAGCATGGTAGCCGCAACAGAAGATCCAACGGAAATCATGAACAAAGCGATAAGAGTGATGGCTGATCTGCCTGACAAACCAATGTTTATAGACAGAAGGTTTCTTGAGCAGCTCCTGAAAGGACCAGAGCAATCGAAAGATATCATCATCCAACCATGCGAGGAACACACTCAAAAATTGACCGAACCACAGCCGATGATAACTGAAGCAAAGAAGCTCTTCCGTCCGTACTCGAAGGAAGTCGAGGCAAGGATCAACATAATCGAGGATCCCGGCGCCAAGCTGGATTCAAAGGGGACGGTGGAGGGCTTCTTAGAATACTTCCGAGACAGGTACAAGCGTCTGGAGAAATTGTTGAGGCAAAGAATCGATGTGAAAAGTGCAGCGTCGATAATTGACGCGTTTAAGGCCCCTGCAAACACGAGGCTTAAAATAATCGGTATGGTAACAGAGAAGAGGGAGTCAAAGCAAAGGACAATCTTGACGGTTGAAGACCTGTATGCAGCGGCAACGGTTCTTGTCCCGCAGAACGCTCCTCAAGAGGTCCAGAAGAAGGCACGCTCACTACTGCCTGACCAAGTTATATGTTTGAGCGTTGTGAAAACGAGAACCAGCCTCCTGATAGCGGAAGACGTCATTCTGCCTGATGTTGCCCAGAGAACTCAGCACAAGGCCTCCGAGCCAGTTTATGCTGTGCTCACTTCAGATATGCATGTCGGCAGCACGAAGTTCACGCGCGAGGCGTTTAACCGTTTCATACTCTGGCTTAACGGCAAATACGGGAATGAAGAGCTGAGAGAAATAGCAAGCAGGGTGAAATACGTTCTCATAGCCGGTGACATAGTTGACGGAATAGGAGTGTATCCTAACCAAGTGAAGGAGTTGGCCGTTAAGGATGTCTACAAGCAGTACAGACTGGCAGCAAGATATCTTGAACAGATACCTGATTATGTAGAGGTTGTAATCACTCCAGGAAACCACGATGCCCCACGAAAGGCCCTTCCTCAACCACCAATATCGGGCGTCTTCCTCGAAACGTTACAGGAGTCAAGGAAGATCCATTCCCTTGGAGACCCCTGCTTCCTCAGCCTTCACGGCGTTGAAGTGCTAATGTTTCACGGCCGCAGCTTAGATGACATCATCTCAACAGTTCCTGGCATGGCCTACGGCCACCCTGAAAAGGCAATGAGGCTGCTATTACAGGGTCGGCATCTAGCACCACTGTACGGCGGGAAGACTCCATTGTCACCTGAGAACAAAGACTCGCTTGTGATAGAGCGTGTCCCAGACATTTTCCACGCCGGTCATGTGCACGCATTAGAGTACGGCAACTACCGCGGCGTGTTGACTGTAAACTCCGGATGCTGGCAAGAGCAGACTGAGTATATGCGCAGAAACGGGTTTATGCCGACTCCTGGGAAAGTTCCAGTTGTGAATCTTGAAACGCTAGAAGTTACGGTCGTTCCGTTCAGCTAGGCCTGCTAAGTACAGTTCATTCTGAGGCTATTTGCTGCCAGCTGCTTTTTGGCATCATCTTCAGCTTGCGTGTTTTCGCAGACATTTGGGCTCATAGTCGACCAAGCGCCCAAGCCGTGCATCGCCGCCGAAGACATCTCGAACAAGAGTGCGGGACAGCTCCAACATGATCTTTTTCGTCCGTCCATACCTTCCCATGCTCACGACCTTCGCATTCAACAAACCCATCGAATCAAGCTCATTCACCAAAGTACTCAGGCGGCGCTGCGTCAAGGGTGTGACCCCCAACTCGCCGCACAGTTCATTGTAAACGTCGAAAATCTCACCTGTGATGGCACTATAGACATTTGCCCTGTTCAGGTGGTAAACGCTCAAGACGACAAGTTTCGAGTGTAAGGTCAGGTTTTGGAGAGCCTCAATAACGCGGTTATGTTCAATGTTTTTCTCCGCGTCTCGCACATGCTCTTCCACCACGATGGCCGCGCCCTTCCGCTCGGCAACCTCACCCGCCACGCGCAGCAGATCCAATGCCCTTCGTGCATCTCCGTGCTCGGCAGCAGCCAGAGCAGCGCAAAGGCTTAATGCACAATCGGACAGGGCATTGTCGCAAAACGCTGACTTTGCACGTTCAAGCAAAATGCTCTTCAGTTCACTAGCGTCATAGGGCCTGAAAACGATTTCTTCTTCACTGAGCGAGCTGAAAACGCGGGGGTCAAGAAACTCTTTGAGCCGCAGGTCGTTTGAGATGCCGATGAGGGCAACCTTGCTCTTTGATAGGGTCTCGTTTATCCTTGTCAGTTCGTAGAGAAGACCGTCGCCGCGTGTCTTTATGAGAGAATCAACTTCGTCCAGAACAACGATAAATATTATTTGGGCAGCGTCCAAACCTGTCCGAAGCCTGTCAAAAACTTCACCGACCGAGAGGCCTGTGAACGGAACCGCCATGCCTACACTTTGGCACAAGCTCGCAAAAACACGATATTCTGACGCTGCCATCTGGCAGTTTACGTAGCAAAACCTTACGGGCGCGTTAAGCTGTTTGGCTTTAACTTCAAGGTGACTCAAAACATACTTTGTGACAGCCGTCTTTCCGGTTCCGGTTTTTCCATAGATGAATATGTTAGAGCTTCTGGCACCTTTCAATGCAGGGGTGACTGTCTCTCCCAGCAGCCTGATCTGTTCCTCTCGGTGAGGCAACCTGTCCGGCAGGTAATCATGCCTCAGAACCTCTCTGTCCTTGAACACCCTCGCGTTACTCACGAACCTATCGAACACATCGTCAAGTATGTTATGACCCCCCATTGTTACTCCCCGCTCAGTTACAGAGGTAACGCCTCTCTTTCATGTGGAAACATAAGCTCTGCCGTATAGAAAACTAAATGTGAGACACTAGAATCCTAAAAGAACTTAACAAGCTACACCACAACCCCAAAGTCCATGACAGACAGACCCCAGAGTTTCCAGTGGAAATCTCTACCTATTTGTAAAATGAAATGTTGACTTCTTTACTTAGAGAAATATACTCTAATGGGTAAGTACACAAAATTGATTATAATCATTATCATTAAAGTTTTTAGACAGTTTCAAAAACTTTTCCAACAGACATTCTTCTATAGCTCGTTGACCAAGCGTCTCCAATAGAAATCGAGGGGTGTGGTCTCCTTGTTATATGCAAATTACGACACAGTTCCACAGCGCAGCATTGAATGCCCAACAGCCATGCGGAGCTATTGAACCACTTTCCCGAGTTTCTAGTGCAGCAGGCCAGTTCGAGATGTCTATTCACTTCACTTTTTGCGAATGCCTTGTGAAGTTGACTCATGTGTGGTTCTTTTTTGACCTTGTTTTCGGCAGTATTGACTGTTTCTTGTTTCTTTTCTGTGAATATGGCACCCCTACGCTTCCACTGCAACTTCGCGCCTGGAGCTTCTCCTTTCCTCTTCTCGCTTTTTCAGGACGTGTGAACACTGTGGCGGCGAAATAGGCAGCGCAGTCGGTCCGTTCAGGTAATTGGACTACTGTGGGGCCTCTCTGCTTTTTCATGTTAACCATAACGCCTATAACGTGTGAACTGTAAACTTGTGAAGCACCTGCTGAAGGTGTACACCGTTAATGCCTGCGAGAAGAATGCGCATTGAACTGTTCGATAGTGAAGGCAATCGATATACTGTGGCCTTCGAAGGGCAGATAACGCGTGAGAAGGCTTTGCGCCTCTTGGATTTAGTGGAACTTTTGGGGGGAGCACCGCCTGAAGGCAGCAGTGCAGCGGCTAACCATGAAGAGGCAAAGAGCGGGCTCTCCAAATACGACAAGGTTCGCATGAGTGTCCAGAAGCATTTCCCGCTGGTTTGGTTCTCTTCGCGAGAAGTCCAAGCGGTTTACGAGCAGGAGTTTAAGGAACCTCTCAGTCTCAGCACCGCGGCAACCTATTTGGCTAGAATGGTGAACAGAGGGAACCTACTCAAGACAGGAGCCTCTAACAGCCTAAAATACAGGTTGGCTCCAAACGTGCCTCAAGCCATGCTCAAACAGCATATGCCGTAGAAAGAATTGCTGAGCGCCACTAAACACGGACTGGCTTCCTATAATCAACAAAAGATAATAAGCAAACACGCGGCAGTCTTAAAGGGGTTTTCTACTTTCCGAGTTGAAGAGAGGGTGGCGTGCGCATGAGCGACGAAATAGGAGCAGACTTCACCGATATGAAAAAGAAACTCAAACTCTACGTAGACAAAGGCAGGGTTCCAGGCGCAGCTGAAGTGAGAGAAGAGCCGGCGATATCCATCAAACCTGAAATATCCAGGATAAAGCCCTTGGAAAAGATCAGTAGTTTCTGCGGGGTTTTCGTTGCTGTTGACTGCTCGACGAGGACGCTTAAGAGGGCCAACAATTTGGGTGTCTAGATGCGTGCTGCCTACGCCTTCGTTAAAGAGCGCGAGGTTGACTGGGGGTACCTGGAAAGATTGTGTACGGTGGTTGGGGATGCACGTACTCGTAGTAATTTCCTTACAGATGTGAGAATTGAGATGGAAAGCCAAATGGCGTTAGGTCTTCTTCAAGACAAGAGCAGTCCCCTTTACTACGAGCATACTTCTCCTCGTAGTAACTACCTTCTGCTCGATGGGGGCGGATATTTCGGCGGAGAGAGGAAGTTCCGCGTCTCGCTCTACGAGAGATGCGAACAAGACGGAGTCAACCTCTTGGCTATCAGTAAGAATTCGCCGTCACTTCATGATGAAAAAGGAAAGGACTTCATAGCTACTACGAGTATGCTCTCTCCTCACGGTATCTGGGTTTATCACCCGATTAGAGAAGCTGACAAGGATGTGAGTCTGTACGGGGATATCTCACTCGCCAAATTGTGTGAAGGAAGCTCACGCGTTTTCCGTTGTGACATTATGGAGTACCTGACAAACCGGCAAATAGGCGAGTTGCTTGCTCCTTTGACCTCAGTGGCGGAAGATCCCAGGTGCCTAGGATACCCGATCCCTTTGTGGCTTGCTCATGATTTCTCCGCACCAGCCGACGCCAAATTACTTCAGTACCTTGACCAGGTGGAAAAAACACTAGTAGATGCTGGAATAATGGGTATGCTGCGGGAGGAGGAACTCTCGTCCAGCTTTGCAGATGAACTGCACGGCGTGAAATACCCCTTCAAACGGGAGATGGTCGGCGAATATGTCTGAATCAATAGGGTTTGTGTGTGGAACGAAAGGAGATTCAGTGGCGTTCTTTCTCAATAAGGAAGTCAACCTTTCTTTTGGGCAAATTGTCCGCATAGACTCAGATGAAAGAAGCTTCTACGCGAGAGTTGTGAACGCCGAGAGTAGCTCTACCCTTGACACCATCGAACAGCTGCGGGAAGCAGAAGGGAGAGAAGCATACGGTCCATACTCAGCCTACAGAAGCGTCGATGCCATACTGTTCTTGGAGAAAAGAGCCGCCAAGGCACGTTCTCCAACCTTCAACCCGAACTACAGAGATAAAGTGTACACCGCCAGCGAAGAAGACTGCTCGGTCCTCAAACTCTCAGGGGCACTTGAGTTGGGGCGCCTCCGCTCTGGAGAGCAACTGCTGGGATCTGCCGGCATAAGTATTGAAGCCATACCGCTCATGATGGACATGTTTGGCATGACAGGCTCGGGAAAAACGAACACTGAACTGATATTGAACGCCCAAATAATAGATCGAAGCCCTGAGACTGTCGCCATCATCTTCGATTTTGCCGGACAACTACTAGATGGAAAAGGAATAAAGCCGCAAAAGGGCTTGAAGGATCACGCCCTGTTTCACAGCAAGGTCAGATACTATTCAGCCAAGGATAAAAAATGGCCGTGGGCCTGCGCACGATAACCCCCGAGAAGCTTGGAACTCTTTTCGCAGACACTCAACCCCCTCAAAGAAGGCTTGCTTGGGCACTGTACAGAAAGCTTGGCAAGCAATGGATAGAAAGCTCGTTGGAAACCTTCAGAACTGAGGGAAACGTGGCAGTGCGAGCACACAAGTCTGTCGTCGAGGCTCTCATGCAAAAATTGTCTTCATTACCGCACGACCTTTTCCCTGCTTCTGACTATACCTTTGTCGACAGCATTACGCAAAACGTCTGCCAAGGGATAACATGCTTAATCGACATTTCTGGTCTTCGTTCTGATGACCAAAACAGGATTGTCTGCCTCGTAGCATCCACCGTAGCTGAACACTACAAGCGCTTGTGGGAAGAAAACTAGGAAGAGTTGCAGAAACTCCCCACCCTCCTAATGACCCTAGAGGAGGCGCATGAATTTCTTGACCCTAATAAACCGAGAACAATATTCTCCGACATCGCTCTAACATATCGCAAATACCGCGTTGGGCTCAACGCCGTAACACCGAGACCCTCAAGGATAAACTTTGACGTTTTCGCAGAACTGTGGACGAAAGTCATCATGAAAACCGAGCTTCGTAAGGACAGAGCGTACCTAACAGAAAACACGCCCTATCTGGAGTACAGTGACACAGAGATAAAGATGCTCGACGTTGGCGAAGCTCTGCTAATATCTGAGCCAAAAATCAGGTTTGCCGTGCCAATAAAGGTCGCACACTACCCAGAATACTTGGAAACGAGGGGGAAAGCAGATTATGGTCTGCAAGAATCAGGGAAGCTCTCAGACTTGGACAAGCGCCTCAAACAGCTGAGCGCTCAAAAGTCAGTTTCTCTGCAATGAGTCACGCAGTTTGGTCCTCTGTCTTCTTCAACAATTTCTCCATTTCCTTCTTTACACTGTATTTGAACGGAATCTTGCCCGTGTCCCTCTCCAGATAGCCTTCCTCGTAAAGTTTCTTCATCAATCTCGCCGTATGTTCTCGGCTGAGTCTGATCTTGTCCTTGATCTCTGGCGCCGTCTTTGGGCCTTCCTGAGCAAGAAACTCCAGTGCGGATAACTCCGTTTCTGTCAATTGAGCCAACGCCTTCTCCCTTTTTATCGGAATGACTGCGCCGACGTTCAATTCAGTTACCATAGGGACTTGCCGTACTTGCTCCTCCATGCTTGAGATCTTGGCGGTCAACGCCCCTTGCGATGCAATAGCATCAGCCACCTTCTTGTCGACCTCCTCAAGCCTCACCAGCAGCTTCTCCTTGTCTTGCAACATTGCAGCGATCTTGGGCTCTAAATCGGCTAACTGCTTTTCAACCCCTTCGCTCTTGCTCAGAGCCCTGCCGCTCTTCGACGAGTTTGACTCCAGCTTGTATGCAATAAGCTCAACCTTCTCAGTCTCACGCTTGAGTTGCCTGTTGAAACTTAAAACAACATCTTCAACAGCGCCCCTCGCTTTCTCATACTCCCTTTGGGCTTTACGGAGTTGCCTGTAGTACTCGACCGCCGCGCCTAGGGTCACCACGAGCAAGACACTTGTGAGAAGAAGCAATGGGTCAGGCATGCACTACACCGTGTGATACATGTGTGATTATGCGTGATTCAGTCACGTTGCGTCACACATCACACTTCTACCATTCTGCATTTAAAGATTATGGTGTTTGACGTAGATTGGTGGGTCGATGACGTCACACGTCACAGTTTATGTACTTCTGCACCCTTCTCATCTGCTCCATCTTGCCACAAGAAATGAGCCCCATTTTGCGCTCCTTTCTGGAATTGCACCCTTGAGCGCGCCGTGACTCGTGTGGCCTTCTTTGCGCCGTTGTTTGACAGTGTTTTTGGGTGTGATTTGTGACGTCACGTTATACCTTCTGATGGATTTGAGAGCTGTTTTAGGCTTGTTTCAAGCTCTTCTCTGATCATTTCTATGACTTTTAAGCGTTCACGTGGGTCGCTTACTTGGTCTGACGTGTCTTTGTATGCGTCTAAGTATTCCTTCAGTTTGTTCGCCACCTCAAGGTATGGGTCCAAAGTTGTGCTTTCGAAGATTCCTAAGTAGCCTAAGAGCAGCACTGTGTAGATGGATTTTATTACGTTTTCTTTGGACTGTCTTAGTGTCCTGTTAAACGCTCCGCGGCTTATTTTTGCCTTTGTTAGCCGCAATTTGGCTTTGTCGTCGTATTTTAGCGGTTTTCCTGCAGCATTTTCGGATAAAATGTCAATGAGGAGTGTTTCGAGCTGCGTTGTCGTCAGGTGACTGTTTTTGGCGAGGATTTTGACAATGGGGTCACTTAGGGAGCCAATTAGCCACGCTTGTATGCCCTCTTTCAGCTTCATTCTTCTGCACCTGTGCGTTCTGCGTATTGGATACACTTTCGTATACAGGCTCTGCTTTTAAGCCTGTTGGGTTTGTTGCGCCTGTCGATAATTTCGGGAACGATAGCATTTTATGCTGCATGAAGCAATGGATGGTGAGGAATGCTTCGTGGTTTCAGACTTCACGCCTGCAGAACGCCTTAAACGGATAAAGCCCTCTGGAATACGCCGCTTTTTCAATTTAGCCCAAACAATGCCTGACGCCATCAATTTAAGCGTCGGTGAACCCGATTTTACCCCACCCAGAGAGGCTCTGAATCTAGGCTGGCAGGCGGCGCAGGAGGGAAAAACACATTACGCCCCTACTAATGGCATTCCTGAGCTTCGCGAGGCTCTAGTCGGGAAGGCAGGCAGTGATTACAACCTGAAGTATGACCCGAATAGCGAGATCCTGGTTACTGTTGGCGCGACGGAAGCAATTTTCCTCGCGTTGGAGGCGTTCGTGAACCCGGGCGATGAGGTGCTGATTCCAAACCCGGGGTTCGTGTTGTACGAGCCAGGTGCGTTATTGACTGGCGGGGTTCCAGTTTCTGTTCCCTTGCTGGAGGAGAACGAGTTCAAGCCGTCGGTTGATGACGTGACATCACTCATCACGGACAGGTCACGTGTGATGATACTGAATTACCCAAACAATCCCACTGGCGCCACTCTCTCGCATGATGAAGTTGCGGCTTTGTCAAAGGTGGCTGTTGAACGTGACTTGCTCGTGATTTCAGACGAGGTCTATGAGAAGATAATCTATGATTCTGTCAGACACTATTGCATTGCAACCTTCCCGGGTATGCGTGAGCGCACGCTGCTTGTGAATTCTTTCTCGAAGAGTTATGCAATGACCGGTTTGCGAGCTGGATATGTCTACGGGCCTAAAGAGCTTATGGCACCGCTTTGGCTTGTCCATCAATACACTGTTGCTTGCGTTGACAGCTTGATGCAGTATGTTGCGGTAGGCGCACTTAGGGGCCCTCAGAATTTTGTTCATGACATGGTCAAGGAATTTGACAGGCGCCGCATGCTGGTTTACAAAAGACTTAACGAGATTGACGGGTTCAGGTGTTCGCTTCCAAAAGGAGCTTTCTATGCCTTTCCAAACATAAGGAGTTTCGGCATGTCTTCGGAAGATTTTGCAGACTTCCTGTCAAAGGAAGCTCGTGTCATTGTGGTTCCAGGATCGGCATTCGGAAGTCATGGGGAAGGCTACATTAGAATCTCCTACGCAGCCGCATATGAACAGCTGGAGGAAGCGTTGGACCGCATAGAGAAAACAGTTAAAAGGCTCAGATAACGAGGTCACAGTTTCTCTGCATTTTCCTTCAGTTTGTCGAACAGTTCAGGCCGCAAGTCCCGAAGGGTCGGAACAAACGTTTCAACAGGCCTTATGTCAGCATAGTCAATCGTGCCCATTACCATGTCTTCTTCATCATATCTTGCCTTGGCTAGGATTCTACCGTTGGGTCCGATGAGTCTGCTTCCTCCCCAGAATTGCAGGCCGTCTTCAATCCCAACTAGGTTCACGTAAGCGAGGAAGGCCGTGTTCTCCATGGCTCTTGCGACTGTCAGTGTTTCGAAGAACGTCCTGCGGGTCGCTGGTGAGGCGGAAATGCAGACTATTAGTTGGGCTCCTTCCAAACGGGTTAGTCGGCTTACTTCGGGGAAGAAGATGTCGTAGCATATGATTAGCCCAATCTTTCCAAGTTTCGTGTCGAGGGCTGCTGCTTGATATCCCGGGCGGAAGTATCTTTTCTCTTCGAAAACGCTGTGCGTTGGCAGGTACATTTTTTGATATTTCCCAACAAGGCCTTCCGGACCTACGAGAACAGCTGTGTTGTGGATTGTGGCTTGTGCTTTTCTGCTCAGTTCTGGCATGCCAAAGACAATGTACGTTTTCGTCTTTTGTGCTATCTTCTCAACTGTTTCGGTTGCTGGGCCGGGTATGGGCTCTGCCAATTCGTATATTTCGTCTCTTACAACATAGCCAGTTAATGACAGTTCAGGGAAAACTATGAGCTCAGCGCCTTGCTTTCTCGCCTTTACGACAGTCTGCTCAATTCTTCTCAAGTTTTCGGTCTTGTCTGCTCTCTTGCACTCTATCTGCGCGAGGGCAATCTTGAAACCTCTTTTCATGAATCATTCCTCTCTAAACAGTTCAGAATGGGTCTCGTGGGAGCCTGAAATCTGTTCCTACCGTTCGATATTCGATCTTGGCTGTTAATAGCATTCGCCTTTTGTGTTCTGCGGCGAGCCATCTACGTTTGGCTTTGTCCGCTAGTGCTTTGTTGAGGTGTAACTGTTTTGCTATTTCTTCTGTTTTCATAAAATGCTCCAACCCATAAAGGATTAGGTCGAGCTGTTCGTATTCCATGCCTAGCTCCTTCTCGGCCAGTTGCCCAGGCCACAGGGCTGGCGTGGACGGCTTTGCAACTATCCCTTTGGAGATTCCTATGTGCCTTGCTAGCTTTCGCACTTGCGTCTTGTACAGATCCATTAGGGGCGATATGTCAGCCGCGACGTCTCCCCATTTGGTGAAATAGCCCATCATCGTTTCGGATTTGTCTGAGCTTCCGCAGACCAGCATGTTCAGTTTGTTGGCGTAGTAGTAAATGTAAATCATCCGCATACGCGCCTTGACGTTGCCTTTACATACCTTGTCTGATGGGTCGAAGGTGGAAAATGATTTGTAAAAAGCTTGCAGGGCAGGCGTGATGTCTATTGTTTCTGTTTTGAACCCAAACTTCTTCGCAACGAAGATGGAGTGCTTGATGTCCGTAGCGTTACGGGTTTCCTTTTCGGGGAGCTGAAGGCCGAGGACCTTCTTTCCGCCTATTGCTAGGGCGGAGAGTGCTGCGACTGTGCAGCTGTCAATGCCGCCTGACAATCCGAGCACTATCCCCTTTGCTCCAGACTTTTTGACGTAGTCCTTGATGAACCGTTCTATTCTCGCTTGCACTTCTTGCCAATCTAGTTCCAAAGCGGAAGACGTCAGCTCCAAGCGGGGGCATCCTCAGTGTTCTATGGTTGTAGGCAAGTATTTAAGGACAAACATGACTATGGAACTGCGAGAACCTCAAGGAACAGAAGGATTTGGGAATGGGGCGAAGAAGGAGAAAGGTTGTTCGCATCCCCAAGAAGCATTTACCCAAATTTTTCGCTTGTCCAAAGTGTGGGAAGGAAACAGTCAGGGTTGAAATCTTTCGTGAACAAGGCCGGGCTGTTGTGGGCTGCAGCAGTTGCGGCTTGAAGGAAGAGTTCCAGATTAAGCCTGCACAAGCTGAGATTGATGTTTACTGCATGTTCACCGACAAGACCTATGGAAGTCCCAGAAAGCCATCCGCGCAGACAGAGATAAAGAGTGCATGACTAGGCTGGTCTTTATGGTGGGTCGTGTTGAGAAATATCTACTTGAAGGAATAAAGTCTGAAGGTTCCATTCATGTGACTCTAATTGACCCTGAAAAGGTGACGCCTCCACAAGCTTCTAGAGTTGCAGGCAAGGCAAAGGTAAGCGGGACCTCGGCCATAATGATTGGCGGTTCAACATTTGTGTCAGGTGCCCACTTGGACGATGTGGTTAAAGCCGTGAAACACACGGTGAAGATTCCGGTGATCCTTTTCCCAAACAACGTAACTGGCATAAGCCGCTTTGCCGACGCCATATGGTTCATGTCTCTTCTGAACTCCGTTGACCCTTACTTCTTGATCGGCGCCCAAGTGCTCGGGGCACCGCTCGTCAAGAAATATCATCTTGAACCGCTTTCTCTCGGCTACATAATCGTTGGAGAAGGTGGCACCGCAGGTGTCGTCGGCAGGGCAGTTCCAGTTCCGTACAACAAACCTGAGCTTGCAGCTGCTCACGCTTTGGCAGGTCAGTATCTGGGCATGCGCTTCATATATTTGGAGGGAGGCTCTGGCGTGAAAAGACCGGTTCCTCCGGAAATGATTCGCGCTGTCAAACATTACATTGATGTCCCACTTGTTGTTGGCGGTGGTATAAAAACTAGAGCACAGGCACTGGCTACAGCGTCTGCCGGGGCTGACATGATTGTCACAGGCAATGTTGTTGAAAACACTGAGGTGTCCCAGAAAGTCTCGGAAATCGTTGAAGGTATCAAGCACGGCAGGACGTGAAGAGCCTTTTGACGGCTTTTGAAAATTATTTCAATGCTTTGAAAAAGGTCTTGGGAGACGATGCGGTCTATGATGTTTGGCCAGATTTTGAGCCGCAGTTTGATGAACATGAATATGCTTGGACGACATTGAGGGGTCTCGATGAAGTTCTAATACTTAATTGCGGCATATGTGACGGCTCATCTGACCTGAGACATGCGCGCTGTAACGAATGTGTTGAGAAGCGAGACAAGATTGCTAAAGAAGCGTATCAAAAGGCAACAGGCCATTTGAAGGAGAAGTGGCCCACACTGTTTTTGTGTAGAATCCACACGGAATAGACGGCACTGCACTGTCAGTTTTTGATTTTTCCATGTCAGAAAACAGAAATAAACCAACACAAACACTAGAACCTTCGGGAGAAAGGCAGAGAATTTGAACAGTGAAATGAGCGAAACATATCGACAATATGTGGAAGGACTAGAAAGCAGACTCACCCAGCTGTATAGCTTGAGCGAGAAGGCTCGAGAGAAAGGGGTGGACCCGTCTCTCAAACCTGAATGCAAGATAGCAAAAGATCTAGCAGACCTTGTGGAAGGCCTTGTAGGACCAAAGGGCGTCGCCCTGAGCATAAGAGAGCTAAGCACAAAGCTTCCCAGAGAGGAATTGGCCTTCAAAATCGCCGAAGAAATTGTCTACGGAAAATTCGGGCACATGGAGCCGGAGCCTGCAGCCGAACAAGCAATACGGACAGCGCTTGCTATCCTTACGGAGGGTCTGACCGCAGCACCTTTACAGGGCGTTGCCCAAGTCAAGATTAAGACAAATAATGATCGAACGCGTTACCTTTCCATATATTTCGCGGGGCCCATACGCTCAGCTGGCGGAACAGATCAGGCTTTAACGTTGGTAGTTGGCGACTTCGTTCGCCGGCTGCTGGGGCTTGATCGTTACAAGCCTACTGAAGAGGAAATATCACGTTTCATTGAAGAGTTGCGGGTTTATCAGCGGTCTGTGACGCGGTTCCAATATCACGTTTCAGATGAAGAACTGAGAAAAGCGCTCCAATGGCTTCCGGTCGAAGTCACAGGGCCCGAGTCTGACCCAGTTGAGGTTTCATCTTTCCGAAACCTTCCTCGAGTGGAGACGAACCGCGTGCGAGGCGGAGCTCTCAGAGTCGTGAATGACGGCATCGTCGGGCGATCAGCCAAAGTCTTAGCAATTGTAGACAAACTTGGCATTCAAGGATGGGACTGGCTTGCGGAGTTTCGCAAGAAGTCTGAGAAGAAATCTGCAGGTTTTATGGATGACGTCATCGCTGGCCGTCCGATCTTTTCATTTCCGTCTAGGCGCGGCGGCTTCCGCCTGAGGTATGGCAGAGCCAGAAACACGGGCTTATCCGCGGTGGGCATTCACCCAGCCACGATGCTTGCACTGCAGGGCTTTCTAGCAGGCGGCACTCAACTTCGCTTCGAACTTCCTGGGAAAGGCGGGATCGCCGTCCCAGTCGACTCTATAGAGCCGCCAATCGTCAGGTTGAAAGATGGCTCGGTCACCCGTGTTTCCGTGGAAACTTTCGATACGATAAAGGATGCCGTTGCGAAGATTCTGTTTCTGGGTGACATTCTGATTTGTTTTGGTGATTTCCTGTACAACAGCAAGAGTCTGCCGCCTTCTGCATACGTTGAAGAATGGTGGGCTGAAGATCTGCGAAAAGCGCTTACGGAGAAGTTCAGCGGAAGTCTTGAAAAGGCCACAGATGACATCAAGATTCCTGCGGAAAGACTGAAGCATCTACTGGAAGAGCCATTTGTTGAGAAGCCAAGCATTGAAGAATCCATAGCCTTGTCATCAGTGCTACACATCCCTCTTCACCCCACTTTCACGTTCTTCTGGTCAAATCTTGCGTCAGCCGAAGAGGTTAAGCTGTTAAGAAAATGGCTACTCAAATCCGCAACGCAAGATCAGAATGGTGTTGTACGCGAGATTGTAGGAGAGAACGAGACGGCCGTAAAGCAGGACTTGGAACTATTGTGCTTGCCTCACAAGATCTTAGACAGCAAGATCGTCATGGAAGGTGAGGATGCACATGCCTTGGCCTTTTGCCTTGGCTATCGGCGCAGTTGTGATGTGGATCTCGGTTCAGCCAAATCGCCTCTGGATGCTGTCTGCATGCTTTCAGGCGTGCAAGTCCGGGAGAAGGCTCCCACACTTGTAGGTGCGAGGATGGGAAGACCCGAAAAGGCCAAGAGGCGCGAGATGAGGCCTCTTGTGCATGTCCTTTTCCCAGTGGGCTTGGCGGGAGGCTCTCACAGGGACATTGTGGAGGCAGCGAGGAAGGAGTCGACTTTCGTGGAAGTTGTTAAACGTAAATGTCCGAACTGCAAGACTCTCAGCCTCAGCATAAAGTGTCCGTCCTGTGGTTCTGAGACAGTTTTGGAGAGGACTTGCCCGAGGTGCGGCAAAAGCCTAAAAGAGGACGTGTGCCCAGTTTGCAAGATTCCTGCTAACGCTTATCAAAAGCAGCTTGTTAACTTCAGAGAAGCCATCGAGAACGCAAGCAGCCGTTTGGGCGTTTCCATGCCTAAGGTCCTGAAAGGCGTCAAAGGTTTAACGAATCAGACGAAGACGCCGGAGATCTTTGAGAAGGGCGTTTTGCGCGCAAAGCATGACCTGTCCGTCTATAAGGATGGGACGATCCGTTTTGACGCTACAAACGCTCCTTTGACCCATTTTAAGCCTTGTGAAATCGGAGTTTCGACTGAGAAGCTGAAGCAGCTTGGCTATGTCTATGCTGTGGATGGCACGCCTTTAGCGGATGATAAACAGATATGTGAGCTGAAACTTCAAGACGTGGTCATCCCCTTGAAGAGCGCAGAATACTTCATACAAGTGGCAAGCTTCATGGATGAGCTCTTGACCAAGGTGTATGGGCTTCCGCCGTACTACGACGTGAAGCGGATAGACGACCTTGTTGGGCATTTGATTGTTGGCCTAGCCCCTCACACATGCGCTGGCATTTTGGGCAGAATAATTGGGTTTACAAATCTAAGCCTGTGCTATGCGCATCCGGTTTGGCACTCGGCTAAGCGGAGAGATTGTGACGGTGACGAGGATACGCTGATGCTTGCGTTGGACACTCTAATCAACTTCTCCCGAGAGTACCTTCCGGCGCAGATTGGCGGGATAATGGATGCACCGTTGCTCTTGATACCTGTCGTTAACACGAAAGAAGTACAGCGGCAGGCACATGATTTTGATGTTGCCAGCGCTTACCCTCTTGAGTTTTATGAGAAAACGTGGGAAGGGCTGGAGTCCAGACAGGTTAGCCCCCTGATAGATCTTATTGGCTGCCGGCTTGGAACTGAAGCACAGTTTGAGGGCTTCAACTTCACTACGCCGATCTCGAACATCAACAGCGGAAACCCTGAGAGTGCCTACAAACGCTTCAAGACCATGGTTGAAAAGTTGAATGGCCAACTTGAGCTGGCTGAGAAAATCGAGGCTGTAGATGCCAAAAGGGTTGCTTTGAAAGTCTTGACCACGCATTTTATGCGGGACATCACAGGAAACCTGCGTGCTTTCTCAACTCAGGGTTTCAGGTGCAAATCATGCAGCAAACGTTTCCGCCGTCTGCCCCTCCGCGGCAAGTGCCCAATATGCGGTGGACAACTGACGTTGACTGTTTATCGAGGCGGTATCGAAAAATACTTGGAGGTTGCGCAGCAGCTTGTTGAGAAGTATCATCTGCCCAACTACTATGCTCAGAGGATTTCGTTGATGAAAGACGAAATCAACGCCTTGTTTGAGAGCAAGAAGCCGAAACAAATCAGTCTGACAGACTTTGCGTGAACAAGACTTTTCTATGTAAACCATCACAAGTACTCTTGGTTAGCATGGTTAAAGAAACCTATCATCCCAAGGCTTACTTGTCAAGCATAAAGAACATCAAACGCGGTTTGAAGGCTAGAACTCTAGTGCTGAACGTGCTGGAGCGACATTCGGTTGACGCCAAAACCACTGGAAGCGAAGCAGGCATACCTTATGCGGTTGCTATGCATCACTTGAAGCTTCTGAAGTCAGAAGGAATAGTTGAGCGAAAGGGCGACAAACCATATGTCTGGGTGCTAACTGGTCTAGGGCAAAAGCGCCTGCTAAACTCAGGTTAGAAAGTGCATTGGCAAGGGGAATGCCTGCACCTCGGACATTTGCTGTCGTACTTGTTGAGCGCGGCTTTTTCCAAGTCAATGTCAACGACGTTTGCAAGGGAGGCCAGCCATGCAATGACGTCCGCGAATTCATTCTCCAGCGAAACCTTGTCGCCAACGTGCAACGCTTCACCCAATTCCTTCACTTCATCTACAAGCCACTCATACGTCCCGTCTGTGCCGCGTTTCGAGTCTCTGTGAAAGTACAAACGGCGCATCATTTGCTGAAATTCACATATGTGCATGTTTGTTCACCGCTCTGCGTCGGGAAAGAATGTATCTGCAGTGATTCTTAATGCTTGCTTTTCCAGTCTCTGAGTATCAAATTCACAAGCCCGTCCAATCTGTCTCTGACCTTTTCTTCTTCAATCAGCGTCCCTTGCACGGAACTTTGACCGTACTCAGTCGACTGAAGCAACGTTGATGGAGGCGGGTACTTGCTATCGCGATGGTCTAAGATCACGGTGTGATAGGCAAGATCGCCGCCGGCTGGAACATTTCCTATGACAATCAGCGCAATGATTTTGTTCAGAATTTTGTCTTTGAATTCTTCGTAGCTCTCAATTATGCCTTGGGCTCTTTCTGTGAAGGCGCAGTGTAGGCCTGAGGCTTTTCCACTGTATGTTGGAACTGCGAGTACGATGATGTCTGCTTCCTTCATTTTGGTGTAGATCTAGGGGACATCGTCATGGATGGGGCATTTCTCGTCTGCTCCTCTTAAGCTGCGTGCAAAACATTCGTAGTTGCAGTGGCTGCAAGGCGTAATGTTGTACTCATAAGCGTTGACAATGCTGGTTTCGAATCCATGATCCCTAAGCTTCGTCAGGACGTACTCGACGCAGTTTAGACAGTTGCCATTTCTTCTCGCGCTGAAGGCAATGCCCAAAGCCTTCATCTATTCTCATCGCTTCAGCGGATTTTTATGTACTTGTAGGCGTCAGTCGAGTTCTCGAAGCAGTAATGCACCTTTTGATAGTCTTTTCTGAATTCCGTCACATCGGCTCTTACCTTCTCCAATGGCTCCTTGCCAATTATGACCTGCTTAACGAAATCTGCTATCACGCTCATCTCAGGCTCTTTCATTCCGAGCCTCGTGACTTCTGAAACACCCATCCTTATGCCGCCTGGGTGCATGAAGTGTCTTCCTTCTTTGATGTCCCACGGCAACAGGTTTCTGTTTATGATGATGTTTGCTTTTTCCAGCGTTTCTTCAATTGTTCCGCCGTCGCCTTGCTTGGTTATGTCAATCAGTATCACATGGGACTGCGTGAAGCCCTTATGTTCTGCCAGCACGTTGAAGCCTTTTTCGTAAAGTGCTTGGGCCAAGGCTTTGGCATTCTTCACAATCTGGCTTGCATACTCCTTTCCGAACTCGAGCATTTCAGCGCATGCAATCGTGAGTCCAGCAACAGCGTGTAAGTGGTGGTTGCTGACCATTCCTGGGAAGGTGGCCTTCTTTATCTTCTCAGCGTTCTTCTCCCATGACAGGATTCCACCGTGCTGGGGCCCGAAAAATGTCTTGTGTGTGCTTAGACTTACCACGTCTGCGCCTTCTCTAAGCGGATCTTGGAATTGCCCGCTTGCAATCAGACCAGCCACGTGCGCTGCATCATATCCGACTGTGGCACCAACCGAATGGATAGATTCCACCAATTCCTTGACTGGGTGTGGGAATGGAAAGACACTTGCGCCGAACATAACAAACCTCGGCGGCTTGCCTTTTGCAGCGAGCTCCTGAATTTTGTTTTTCGCCTTGTCCACATCTATGTTGAGTTCCTTGTAATCCAGAGGCAAGTACTCCACAATCAGGCCTTTGACGGCGCCCGCTGTGCCTCCCAGCTCTTTCTTTCCTGAACTAATGTGTCCGCCGCATGGGATGGAAAGGGCCAACAGAGTGTCTCCAGGCTCTGTGAAGGCAGTGTAGACCGCTAGGTTTGCTACAACGCCTGATATCGGCCTGACATCGACAAATTCGGCGTTGAACAGTTTCTTCATGAGCTCAATGCATTTGAATTCTACTTGGTCTATGAAGCGGCAACCTGCATAAACCCGTTCGCCGGGCCATCCCTCTGCGTAACGGTTTCCGAAGTCGGTTATGATGGCTTCGCGGACGGCTGGGCTTGGAATGTTTTCGCTTGCAATGAGCGGGATGCTTTCCTGAAACCACCTATGATGCTGTTGGAGAAGGTCGAACACGTGATCATATTCATCTTTAGGAGTCGGCATGACAAACACCTTCTTGTATCACACTATCACTTGTTCAAAAATAAAAACCCTTTTAGGACAACGCAACGTTAATAATGGACGAAACGATACGCCTTAAGCGCTGGAGCAAGAGAAGGTTCAGGCATGAGCAAGAAAAAGAAAGAGAAGGCAGCACCGATGCCTGCTGCAAGCGCCGGACTGCTCAGGTTCTTTGAAGAAGAAACCGAAGGCGTCAAGGTTAGGCCTGAATTGCTCGTGGTTTTCGCAGTGGTATTGATAATCGTGTGTGTTCTCGCACAGATCTTCTTCTAGACTCAACACTTTCAATGACGAGTAGGGGGATGCAAAACCTCTATCCGTTGAACAGAGTTAAGGTGAATGAATATGTCGCTTTTGTCTTCTCTGCTCGTGACCTGAGGTATGGGCTGAGCAATGGTTGCTCGGAGTGTCACGGCTTCGGCATCTGAGAGCCATATTCCTGCTGGTTCACGTGTCACCGCCATTAATATTCCTTCAAAACCATAGGAAGGATCCAAGATCACTCGCACCTTCTTCTCCAGATTCTTCTCAAGCATGTGAAATATCGTGGGTGGGATACTTGGCTCTGGCATAATGTTCGCAAAACCTTATAGTTAGTGTTTTAGAGATAAAACAGTTGCTCTTATTAAGGTGTTGTTGAGGCCATGTCGCGCTGAAGACTGCAGTTCAGCTCATTGCCCGCCATTTTACAGTATTTGTGTCAAAACCGCAGAGGTACTCGTGGTAATAATTATGCGGAGAATGTTTCAAATTCATGATTGTGTTTTCCAAAATTCACGACACTTTAATATGCTTGATGTTCTCTTTTACAGACTTCACTTAGGTGGATGGATCTGGCAACAGAAGATTCATTGAGTCAAACCATTGACAGGGCAGTCAAACGTTACTCATCGTTGTTCAAGCTTCCGTCATATGCGAGAGTCGTGGTACTTTTGGCTTTGATCTGCATAGGCGGCGGACTGATTTCCACGGCGGCGCTTTTTCCTTCTCTAGACGGCTTGCTCAGCGGGTTGCTGCTCGGGTCTTCTCTGTTCCTTCTGAATTTGGTGTCGAGTTATGTCATAAGCACGCTGGTTCTGAGAGGAGACACCATATACGACTTGAGAAGAACTGTCGCTCTTTCGCTTTTTTGCTGGATGATGTGGCTCGCGTTCATCATCATAGGCGTTGTCGTTGCCACACCCTTCGGGTTATCATGGTGGGTTAGGCTTTGCCTGCTCGGATTTTCAGCTGTTGTAATTCTGCGTTTGATAGTGTTCGATTCCACGTCCCGCAAGAGTTACGGGAGGCGTCTCATTGCTTCTGTGCTTCAGCCGTTCGCCTGCGCGGTCCCGTTTCTGGTGTTCTGGACAGCGATTGCTTATCCACTTACGCTTTACATGTTGCTGTACTTCGTTTTTTCACTCGGGATAAGCATTGCTGCAAGCCACTTCTTCCTATCCACTTTAAACCGTGTCGGCCAGCAGACACTTGGAGTTCCGTCCATATCTCTTCTGAAGGCTTTTCTGCTCAACTGGATAATGGACTTGAACGCTCCGCTTGAAGAGCTTCTGGAGAAGCTGGGCGAGGAGCAAGACATTGGAGTCTCACTGATGAAGTTCGGCTCCTCCAAACCCAAGGCAGCCATGGTCATTCCGTCAGTTCATCCAGGACCTTTCAAGAACATTGGAAGCAGCGTCTTGCCATCAATGCTGAAATCCGCTTTAGAAAGGAAACTCAACTGCGTGGTATGTGTTCCTCACGGTTTGTTCGGTCACGAACTGGATTTGGCCTCGCAAGCTCAAAATCAAAAACTAATCGACAGAATCGTGGAATCAGCAGACTTCGAAGCTGCAGAAACCAAAGCAACATCGTTTGTCACTCTCAGCAATGGAACAGCTACTGCCTGCTGCCAGATTTTCGGAAAGTTCGTCTTCATCTCCTTCACGCTTGCGCCTAAGACAACAGAGGACTTACCTCAAGATTTGGGGCTATATGTCCGAGAAGAAGCAGAAAAGCGAGGATTGATCTGCTCTGGCGTTGTCAACGCTCACAATAGCATTGACGGAGTGGCAAACATGCAGGAATCCTTGGACGAGCTGAAGGCAGTTGCGGTTGCCTGTCTTGAGAAGGCTGTTCTGAAGGAGCGCCTGCCCTTCCAAGTTGGCGCAGCCACAGTCATACCAGAAGAGTTCACGATAAGAGACGGCATGGGGCCAGGCGGCATCACCACAATCGTGGTTAAGGTTGGCAAACAGAAGGCGGCGTACATAGTCATCGACGGCAACAACATGGTGTCCGGCTTGCGCGAAAAGGTTCTGTCAGCTCTTCACTCATTGGGCATTGACGATGGCGAAGTTTTCACGACAGACACTCACGCGGTGAGCGCCGTGATACTAAGTCAGCGTGGGTATAATGCGGTTGGCGAGGCAATTGACCATGAAAGACTGATCGCCCACATTAAAGAGGCAACGGTTGTTGCAATGTCTAAACTCGAACACGTCAAAACTGCGAGTTGCTGCAACATAACCGTCCCTAGCGTCAAGGTTATTGGGAAGAAGCGGTTGGAAACCCTGTGTCTCCTTGTGGACAGAGCTATTCGGAAAGCGAAGAGGATCGTTGTGCCGATTTTTGGCATTAGCGGCTTGTTTTTGATGTTGATTTTGCTGTTTGTTTAACCTAACGCTAATATGGTAGAACTTTCAGATTGCCTTTCGAAGTTAAATCGCCGCTCGAAGCTCTTGTTCAAGCTCGTAAACCGAAAGAAGCTCCACACGGGTAATGCAAGCAGTTTGGAGACGAAAATATGGGGAAAGTCGTGATAGACGAAGAGTTCTGCAAAGGTTGCACGCTTTGCATTAATGCCTGTCCGCAGCATCTTCTGCGAACTGCAAAACGCGTCGGCAAAACAAGTTACCACCCAGCGGAGCTTGTTGACCCTGAAGGCAAGTGCACAGGATGTGGTTTATGCGCGTTGGTATGTCCGGATGCTGCAATCCAGGTTTACCGTGAAAAGAAGGCGGGTGTGAAGGAGAAATGACTGAGAAGAAGTTTATGGCCGGAAACGAGGCAATAGCCGAAGCCGCCGTTCAAGCCGGATGCAGATGCTATTTCGGCTACCCAATAACCCCCCAGAACGAAATAGGCGAATACATGTCCTGGCGGCTTCCACAGGTCGGCGGGTGCTTTATTCAGGCAGAAAGCGAAGTGGCCGCCATCTATATGGTGTTTGGAGCGGCAGGTGCTGGCGCGAGAGTCATGACGTCTTCTTCAAGTCCTGGAATCAGCCTGATGCAAGAGGGAATCTCCTACATTGCAGCCGCGGAGCTTCCTTGTGTTATAGTGAACATGATGCGGGCTGGACCGGGTCTCGGCGGGATACAGCCTTCTCAATCTGACTATTTCCAGGCAACGAAGGGTGGCGGGCATGGTGATTATCACTTGCTTGTGCTGGCTCCACACACTGCTCAGGAAGCTGTGAACATTACCATGTTGGCTTTTGACCTTGCTGACAAGTACCGCAACCCAGTCATGATTTTGGGAGACGGCAACATGGGACAGATGATGGAGCCTGTTGAGTTTGGACCGCCTAAGAAACCATCTGTGGCCAAGAAGGAATGGATTATTACAGGAGCCAAAGGTAGGCCTCGGAACATCATTAAGACGCTTTTCCTTGATCCAGTGATTCTTGAAAAACGCAACTTGGCTATGGGGGCTAAACTTCGTGAGGCGGCAAGGAACGAGGTGCGCTTCGAGCCTTACATGATAGAAGATGCTGATATCGTGATTGCGGCTTATGGCACAGTGGCGCGGATTACCAAAACTGCCATAAAGATTCTCCGCGAGAAAGGTTTGAAGGTTGGGCTTCTGCGTCCGATCTCACTTTACCCGTTTCCTTATCAAGCCTTTGCCCAAACTGCAGAAAGAGTGAAGAACATTTTGGTCGTGGAAATGAGTCTTGGCCAGATGGTCGAAGATGTTAAGCTGGCAGTTTGCGGCAAGAGCCAAGTACACTTCTATTGCAGAGTAGGAGGCATGGTTCCAAGCTACGACGAAATCGTGGCTGAAGTGGAAAAGATTGCGAAGGAGGCTAAATGAAGTGGAGATGGAAATGGTTTCTGGAAGACCGAAAACCCTTCTGCCAGTGCCAACACATTATTGCCCTGGATGCGGCCACGGTGTCATACACAGGCTGGTAGCTGAGGTAATAGACGATCTTGGAATTCGAGAGAAGACAGTTGTCGTTGCGCCTGTGGGGTGCGCTGTCCTGCTTTACAATTACTTTGATGTTGACGCGTACGAGGCAGCTCATGGGCGTGCTCCTGCGATTGCAACAGGATGCAAGAGGGTTCACCCTGAACTTGTGGTGTTCACGTATCAGGGAGACGGCGACTTTGCAGCAATTGGAACAGCCGAAGCTGTTCATGTCGCTGCCCGTGGGGAGAAAATCACTACTATCTTTGTCAACAACGCGATTTACGGCATGACCGGCGGTCAAATGGCTCCCACCACGCTTCTTGGACAGAAAACCACAACAACTACTGGTGGGAGAGCCTCAGAGACTGCTGGTTTTCCAATCAGGATGAGCGAGATGATCGCCACGCTTCCAGGAGCGGCTTACGTTGCAAGAGTAAGTGTAAGTAGCCCTAAGAACGTGGTTCAGGCCAAGAGGGCAGTTAGAAAGGCTTTTGAAACGCAAATCAAGGGTTTGGGTTACTCACTCGTAGAGTTCTTATCGCAATGCCCCACAAACTGGCACATGACACCTGTCGAATCGACAAGGTGGGTTGAAGAGAAGATGGTGCCTTACTACCCGCTGGGCGAATTCAAAGTGCCTAAGGAGGAATAGAAATGGGAAAGACAAGCAGAAAAGCCTTCTACGAAGATGTCGTGATGGCTGGCTTCGGCGGGCAAGGCTTGATGTTCATCGGAAAACTCCTCGCCTATAGCGCCATGAAAGAAGGCAAAACCGTCACTTGGATTCCTTCCTACGGTCCAGAAATGCGCGGCGGAACCGCCAACTGCACCGTCGTGGTTTCAGATGAGGAAATAGGTTCGCCGGTGACACCTCACCCTCGCGCACTTATCATCATGAACAATCCTTCTCTTGAGGCGTTTGAACCCGAACTGCAAAGCAATGGTCTGCTTCTGTCCAACAGCTCGTTCGTTACCCGGCCGATAGCCAGAAAGGACATTAAGGCGATACCCATTCCAGCAAACGAGATTGCAGCCGAAATGGGCAATGAGAAGGCGGCCAACATGGTTATGCTCGGCGCTTACATTACGTGCACTAACGTTGTGTCTAGGGAAAGCATCGTGGAGGGGTTGAAGGAGCTTTTCGGCAAGAAAATTGACCTTTTGGACACAAATGTGCGGGCGCTTGAAGAAGGCATGAAGTTCGTCAAAAGGCATGTACCTAGTGTGTCTGATTTCCCACTGTGCGGAAAAATATAAGAGCCAAGTTTATGATATAGTCTGTTTTGCGACACGATCCATCGCCAATCAACCAAACAAGGAGTAAAAGTATGACAATGCAAAAACACAAGAAAGAAGCTGCAGGAAAAGAAAAGCAGCCAAAAACAGCGCAGGCTGCCGATGCATCAAAGCCGACGGAACCCATGCAAATCGGTGAAAACGTTGTGCTCATCGGCAAAAACCAGTGATGAACTATATTCTGGTCTGCATCACTCACTTCAACCAGCCAGACGCGAAGAGGGTGGTTGTCAAGGCCAGAGGGCGAGCAATATGCAGGGCAGTAGACACCATTGAATTACTGAGAAGGGCTTTCATGAAGGATTTGCAGCTGGAAGGCATAGCCATTCGCACTGAGGAAGTCACGAGGGAGGAAAGCCGAGAGTCAAACGTTTCAGCGATTGAGCTTACGTTAGCTAAACCCTGAGATGCTTCTCTTTCCTGAAAATGTGGAACAGCGTGCTAATAGGCTATTCCGTGCCATAAATCTCATCCTGCTTTTCGTGGAAAACTTTAGATAATTATAAAAGCCATCCTGTGCCAGATGTTACTTTCCACAGGTGATTTGAAATGGCTACCTATCCGAAAATAGTTGTCTCGCCGCCTGGACCTAAGGCAAGAGAGATGGTCAAGAGAGACGAGAGTTTAATTTCGCCTTCCTATGCGCGGTTCTATCCACTGGTCATCGATTCTGGCAAGGGGTGCATTGTGAAGGATGTTGATGGAAACGAGTTCATAGACTTCAATTCTGGTTTGGTGTGCCTGAACGTTGGTCACAGCCATCCTAAGGTGGTTGCAGCCATAAAGAAGCAATGCGACCGTTTCTTGCATTACTCAAACACGGATTTCTACTATGATGAGGTCATCGATCTAGCAGCGAAGCTTGCGGAAATCACGCCCGGAGACTTCAAGAAGAAGGTCTATTTCGGTAACAGTGGCGCTGAAGCAATAGAGGCGGCGGTCAAGCTTGCAAAATGGCACACTCGCAGACAGTTGTTCATCGGCTTCATAAGTGCTTTCCATGGCCGCACAATCGGAGCCTTGTCTTTCACCGCCAGCAAACCCACGCAACGGCGATATTTCTTCCCGCTGATGCCAGGCGTAACCCATGTGCCCTACCCATACTGCTACCGTTGCCCGTTCAAACTGACTTATCCTGAATGCCACTACTGGTGCGTGGATTTCATAGATGAGTACGTCTTGCAGAAGTATGTGCCTCCTGAAGACACTGCCGCAATCCTCTATGAGCCTATACAAGGCGAAGGTGGATACGTTGTTCCGCCGCCAGAATATCCGAAACGGCTAAAGAAGCTTGCCGACAAATACGGTTTACTGTTCATAGACGACGAAGTACAGACTGGCATGGGGAGAACAGCGAAATGGTTTGCCATTGAACACTGGGATGTTGAACCAGACATCATATGCAGCGCCAAGGGACTGGCGTCTGGAATGCCGTTGGGCGCAATAATTGCCAAAGCGAAAGTTATGGACTGGGTTGGCGGCTCGCATGCCAGTACGTTCGGCGGTAACCCGTTGTCATGTGCGGCTGCGCGAGCAGTCATCGATGTGATAAAAGAGGAGAAGCTTCTGGAAAACGCGGCCAAGCAGGGTGCCTACATAATGAAGAGGCTTGAAGAGCTGAAAGCGCGAAGCGAAATCGTTGGAGACGTGAGAGGCAAAGGCCTGATGATTGGCCTCGAAATCGTAGAGGACAAGAAGAGCAAGAAACCCGCACCTGAGAAGGTCAAGGAGATCATGATGCGTTCTTGGAAGCGCGGAGTTGCGGTCATTACATGTGGAACCTCGACAATCAGAATTGCGCCGCCACTTGTAATCACTCGAGAACTCGTGGATTCAGCTTTAGACATAATCGAGGACACTGTGAAAGAAGTCGAGAAAGAAGTGTAGGCATCGCCGTGCGTTCGCATGGAAATCAGAAGGCTGACAATAGACAACTATGAAAAGATGGCCGAGCTTTGGTCAAAGGCTAGACTGCCCTTTAGACCGAAAGGGCGGGACAGCAGAGAGGCAATGGCAGCGGAAATGAAGGCAAACCCAGAATTTTTTCTCGGAGCCTTCGAGGATGACCGACTCGTTGGGCTAGTAGTCGTAAGCTGCGATCTTCGGAAAGGATGGCTAAACCGCTTGGCTGTTGACCCTGACCACCGACATCGCGGCGTCGCCAAAAACCTAATTGCTGAAGCTGAGGAAACTCTCCGAAAGCGGGGAATCAGAATCTTCTGCGCACTAATCGAAGAATACAACGATGCGTCAAAGGAGCTTTTCAAGAGATGCGGTTATGTTGAACATCGTGACATAATCTACTCCAGCAAACGTGAAAGCGATGAGGTCTAACAATGTTTTCTTCCTACAAGCAAGAAATGCTCTGCGCTTCCGACAACTGACGGATGCGTGCAAATCTTCAAGAGCACGTTAATCCACATCTTCCATCTTTCCTGATCCTTGTATAGTCTGTTCGTTTCCTTTTTATGATGGGAAGACAGCCCTTCCAGCCCTGCCATCTCTAATACTTGAGCGCCTCGTGTTTCTAAGAGCTCCTGTAGTTCTTCAGGTAGAAACCAGTGCGCGGGGGTGAAGCCTTCTCCGTTCAAGCCTGGAATATAGTCGCCTGTTTCGAGGTGGGTTTCTGCATACTTCATTCATGCGGAAACTCCACAACTATGCTTTCCAGTAGTCCGATGCGGCTGATTACTGAGACAAAAATCGGTGCGCCTTTCTTTGCGGCTCGCGCAAGCTCGGAGGCGGCTTTCACTCTTTGCTTAACATTGAGCAAGTGGTTCAAAGGTCCTCCCAAACACAATACCGCATCGAATGTCTGGTCGCCAAACATGGACAAATCGTCAATGGAGCCTCCTAGGAGCTGTTTGACACGCGTTTGAACTTTCGCTCTCTTGATTTCTCTTTTTGCGATTTTCAGCATTTCCGGAACAAGGTCTAACAAGACAACGTCGTAGCTGCTTCTGGCAAGTTCGATGGTGTATCTGCCTGGTCATCGCCCGCATCCAAGATTAGACCCTTCTTCGGCAGATGCTTCTCCAGAAAATGCATCGTGGTGATGAACTCGATTTGGTGGTACGGGTTCCGTCGCAACCGTCTCCATTCGTGGCGAGCAGTTTCTGTGAACCACTTCTTGACGACTTCTCTGGTCTGTTTTTCATTCACGCCCATTTTTTCACGTCAAACATAGTTCATAGCTTCTGTTACTTGTCTTATACGTTTGGAAATCTCTAGTGGTCCAGTTGATTCCTTCGTAGCGGCTTTCTTTTCAGCGCCGTGCCACATATGTCGCACGTTTTTGACTTGTAGTTTGCCGGAAATTTTTTGTGGCATGCGGGGCAGTATCTAATCCATGACAAGCGGAAGCGGATGCCAAATGTGGCTAAAGACGTGAATTCTATTGCCATTTGGTTTGCAACGTTCTGTATCGAATAGTCGTCTGTGACAATCAGAGGAGAACAACCCTGTGTCTTGAGCTCTAGGGCCAATGCCAAAACTTGAAGGTCTGCGTCTGACAAGAAGAAAGCATCCCCCACCGTGGTTGCCGATGCTTTAACCTGTTCCAAAAAGGCCTTGTCGGGCGATTTCATTTTGAGCTTTCCACTGTCGATCGCTGTTTTGAATCTGATCCAGGACATCGAGTTTTCTGACATCTCCTCTTTGACCATTGGAGCCGCGTATTCTTCTCCGCCTACTGAAAAAGGGTCAAACCCCGCCACGAATGCAGAAGTATCTAATACAATGACTCTTTTCCTTGTTTTATCAGCTGGTTCTGTCATCCAGTTCCCTTGAAAAGAAGCCTGCTTCCCAAGCGTTGATAGAAATTCGCTCTGAACCTTATGAAAGATGTCTCATACTTTGAACGTGTAACCGTCAGACTAGGAAGTTTGGAGCGTATGAGTTGCTTGTGGCGACCATCAATCAGTATGAGCATTCTTCTCGGTCGTTCAGCTTCGATTGTAATCTTTGAGTCTGCTGGAAAAACAATGGGGCGAATAGGACTCAGGGGGCATATCGGCGTCAGCACAAAAGCATCCACGCTCGGGTCTAGTACTGGGCCGCCTGCTGAGAGCGAATATCCCGTGGAGCCAGTTTGTGTGGATATCATTAATCCGTCTGCTTCGCAGTCTAGGATTGGGACTTTGTCTTTCAGGATTCGGGTGTAGAGCAGTTTTGCGGGATCATCGGGAAAGATAACAACGTCGTTCAGGGCATCTGGCAGCTTTATGCTGTCTGCAGTTGCCGCGAGCTTCATGCACTTCTGGATTCTGAACTCGCCTTTGAGGCACCTGTCCACTGCAGCCAAGGCTTCCTTTGGTTCCACTTCGGTCAGAAAACCTCGAACGCCCATGTTTATGGCAAGTATAGGCGGTTCAGGCTTCCCGAGCGAAATGCATGTTCTCAGGATCGTGCCGTCCCCGCCGATTGTGATTACGAGGTCGGTCTTCATTCGCTTCAGCTGAGCGAACTCCACTTCAGCCTTCAGCTTGCCCTTCAGTGTGTCTTCAGCAAATACTTCGACCCCTTTTGTTCGCACGTGTTTGCCTAGTTCTTCGGCAAGTTCCAAAGCTGCTTTCTTGTCATAACGGGCGACTAGACCGACACTTTTGAGCAGAGTTTTCACCGTTCAGCTATTAGCAGCGCGTTAATCTATAAAGATGTCGAAAAAGGCGCCGCCTTCACCGAGAGAGCGTATGCGCTGCGGGACTGGTCTGGTAAGGTTTCAGTTTTCTGAGCATCTAAATCTATATATGGGTGTTGTTCAAGATTGCTGTGAACAGAAACCGCTGTAGGTTGGTGAAGCTATGAGCAAACCCGTTGATGTTGGAAGCTTGCGTGTGGGCGGATACATGATTATTGACGGTGAACCCTGCCACATACTTGACATAACCAAGTCGAAACCTGGGAAGCACGGTTCAGCAAAGGCTAGGATTGTGGCCATCGGCGTCTTTGACAATATGAAGAGGCAGTTTGTGAAGCCGGTTGCTTTGAATGCTGAGGTGCCGATTATTGACAAGAGGATGGGCCAGGTTTTTGCCGTTAATCCCACTGGCATTCAGATTATGGACTTGGAGACCTACGAGTATTCAGATGCTCCTTATCCTGAAGATGCCGAGCTTAAGGCGAAGCTTGTTGCGGGCGTTGAGATTGAATACTGGAAGATAATGGGCAGAATGAAAATTATCAGAAGCAAGTAGGATGAAAGAAGTTCCATCCTAGCCGTTTTTCATGTACTTTGGGCGATGCTTTTGTATACGGCCACGCTGAAAGACGGAAGGGTTGTCCTCATAAGGGAATTCAGGATGGAAGACAAAGAGAAGCTTTTTCAGATGTATGAATCGCTTTCCGCCGAGGCCGTGCGTTGGGGGATGCCTCCTTACACTAGGGACAGGATTGAGAAGTGGTGGCTGAGTAATCTGCAGAATCTGATTCCTATTGTAGCTTTGCATGGTGACAGAATCGTTGGGCACGCTCAGATTTTCACGCCTGCTCACGCTCGCAGGAAGGGGACGGCTGACTCAGCGATGTATCTTCACCAAGACTTCCACAATGTTGGATTGGGTGCGGCTATGCTTCCCAAGCTTTTAGAGCTTGCACGTAGGGAAGGGCTGCACAGGGTAGGTTTGACTGTTGTAGCCGAGAACGCGCGGGCAGTTCGTCTTTATGAGAAGTTTGGGTTCAAGGTTGAAGGCGTTTTGAAGGATGCTTACTTTGGGGAAGATGGAAAATATCATGATGAGTTAGCTATGGCATTGATACTCGAATGATGCGTTTAGCTCCACCAGTCCCAGCCGAGTGCCCTGAAACCAACATAAAGAACTAAGAGGATTGCTCCCCAGCTCAGTGCGATTCCCGCGATTTCCAGTATTAGGTTGTCTTTGAGGTAAGTGTAGCTTGCCCATGCGCTCAGTGAGCACAAGCCTATGAGTATGAAGATGAATATTGCTATTCGGATGGCTCGTTCACCAGGCATCTAGTTCTTTCGCCTTGTCTGATTGTCTACGTTATGTTTATGTTAAAAAACTTTCCATACAAGGTTTATCTCGGCGGGTGCGTATAGGTCGTTTTTGGAGCCGATGATGCAAGAAGAGCCGTCTGAAACGTGACGAATATCATTAAGGGCTGAGGCTTCAACATCAAGCAACAAAACAGATTATGAATGCCAACGCTCTCGCCTAATCAAGCCAGAATGCCTGCTAGAAGTCTAACCCAAGCTTCAATCTATATATAAGGGAGACTAGGCATCTCAGAGCAGACTAGAGCCACTCAATGTTAGCGGTCTGGACCAAATGGGCTCATCCGACCTACTGTCTTCAGTGTCGTCGTTTGCGTGGTATGTGGATTTCCAGCATTCCCTTCTTGAACTTGGTTTTCATCTTGTTCATCTGCACAGGCACGGGAACGCGCATATGGCAATGAAACTTTTGGAACTCACCTTTGTGGTGGGTTATGCCCAACTCCTTGAAGGTCATCTTCCGCTTCATCTGAGCCGAAATCTCAAGGGTACTTTCGTCTAGCGCCTTGACTTTCAAGGAGCTCTCCTTCGTTAGAGGCAAGTCCACGGTCACAACCACCTCAGTCGGCAAAACCCTCATGTTCTTCAACGGCTCCATCGTACTGGCCTTCAAATTCCAGCTAGGGCCCTCCACAAACGACTCTCTCCACCTGTCAAGCTCCCGCTCCATCTCATCAAAATATTCGTCAAAAATGTCTATGAACGAACGCCTTTTCCTTTCAATCGCCATACCCGCCAACCTCCCTACGACACGTACATCGGAATGTCGTACTCCTGCCCCTTCTTCATGTTCGACATCTCCTGCTGCGTCCGCTTCATCACGTCCCTCGCCTTCACACGAATCTCCTCACCCTTCTCCAAAAGCTTCGCAACATCAACCTTCACTCCAGTGATTCCAGCCAGCCCCTTCAAAACCTCCGCAGCCGCCTCTGGATCAGGATAGTTATAGAAACACTGCGCAAGCAAAGTCACGGCAGGCACACTCAACTGCGAACACCGCTGTAGCATGATAGCCTGAGGACCAACCATGTACCCCTCACTCAATATCTCCACGCCTCTATCTTTGATAATCTTCAGCATTTCAGGACTTGAACCGGCAGCAAACACCTTCAACTCCTTAGCATCTTGCCTCTCTTCAAGAGGGATACCGCTCAACGAAACCATCATCTTAACATTCTTGCTCTTTCCCCAATCAATCAAAGCATACATTATCGGATAAATAGTATCGGCAGCCAATGGCGTTTCTGAAACAGCTAACATGACATTGTCGTTGCCAAAAACCCTGATCGGCGAATGCGGCAGCCCTTCATGCAGAACAATAATCGGTGGCAGCAGCGTAGAATCCAGATAAGCCACTTCGTCCAAGTCAAGTTCCTCTATCAGATGCGAGGCGGCTATGACGCCGACCAATCCAACATCTGGAAAACCGAACATCATGATTGTGCCAGACGAGATTTTCTTTTTCTCGATAATCTTGACTTCTTCAGTCAACTTTGATCCCCAGGATAATCCTCTAGCTTGCTGTGTGTAAAAAGCTTATGGAAGTTAAACTTAAAGAGCGGAATACCTATTTAAATCCGTAAAGAATCCCCTATCTGGAGAAGACAATGTCTATAGACCGTTTGGGCTCCTCGCTTTACGAAGCAATAAGAAAAGTGTTTAGAGCGTCAGTGATTGATGAGGCCACTGTCAAGGAGCTTGTGCACGACATACAGAAAGCTCTGCTCCAAGCAGACGTGAACGTTCAGCTCGTCCTTGACATCTCCAAACGAATAGAGGAAAGAGCCCTGAAAGAAAAAGTTCCGCCGGGCGTCTCAAGACGTGAACACCTGATAAAAGTTGTTTACGAAGAACTAACCCGTTTCCTCGGCGAAAAGTCAATCCCAATCAAAATCGAGCCGGGGAAACGAAAAGTCATAATGCTCGTCGGCATTCAAGGCTCAGGAAAAACAACCGCCGCAGCGAAACTGGCAAGATACTTCCAGAAAAGAGGACTGAAACCAGCAGTGGTCTGCGTAGACACCTACCGACCAGGCGCATACGCGCAACTTCAGCAACTGGCAAACAGAATAAACGTGCCTTTCTATGGCGACTTGAAGGCGAAAGATCCTGTCAAGGTGGCTTTTGACGGGCTGAAGCAGTTCGGCGGCAAGGACATCGTGATGATTGACACTGCTGGCCGCCACAAAGAAGAACAAGAGTTAATCAAAGAAATGAAAATGCTTGAGAAAAGCCTCAAACCTGACGAAGTCATGCTGGTGATTGACGGAACCATCGGTCAGCAAGCAACAGTCCAGGCGAAAGCGTTCCACGAGGCAACACCGATAGGTTCGATTCTCGTCACAAAACTAGACGGCTCTGCAAGAGGAGGCGGAGCTCTGTCAGCGGTCGCAGCTACAGGCGCCCCCATAAAATTTATCGGCACAGGCGAAAAAGTGGAAGACATCGAATCATTCGTCCCCTCCCGCTTTGTCGGCAGACTCCTAGGCATGGGCGACCTTGAAACTCTGATCGAGAAAGTGCACGAAGCAGAAGTCAAGGTTCCTGAAAAGAAAGCCAAGGCCATCTTGAGCGGAAAATTCACGCTGACAGACATGTACGAACAGTTCGAGGCCATGAAAGGAATGGGCACCTTCCGAAAGCTTCTGAAGATGCTTCCAGGCATGTCCTACAACATACCTGAAGACATGCTGAACACGGCTGAAGGACGTCTGGAAAAATGGCGCGTTATGATTCAGTCCATGACGCCTGAAGAGAAGGACGACCCAAAAATCTTCAACGCCTCAAGAATGAAACGCGTGGCAAAAGGCTCAGGCACAAGCGAGAAAGAAGTAAAAGAGCTTCTGAAACAGTACGTCATGATGCGCCGAATGCTGAAAACGCTGCGGAGGAAAAAGAAACTTCCATTCTTCGGCAAAGGAATGCCGCTCGAGCTTAAGTGAGCTCTACCCGAGACTTGGAAGGTTCATAAGCATGGACATTTTGGAAAAAGCGTTGAGAATGCTCGAAAAACACCCCCTTTGCGACCACTGTCTGGGCAGACAGTTCGCATTGCTTGGCCACGGCATGGGAAACGATGACAGAGGGAAAGCAATCAAATCAGTCCTAACATTCCGGGCTCACGAGCAGGCCCTTTCAAGAGGCAGAGACGGAGTAAAAGTTCTGAAGGTTCTGGCCACAAACGGTTTCTCAGACACGGCAAAACAGATACTAGCAAGAATGAAGAAACGCGTGCTGCGCAAGGCTTTTCCTAAAATATGCCTTCTATGCGAAAACAAGTTCATGGTGGTTGGCGATTTGGCGAAGAAAGCCCTCAAACTTCTTGAAGAGTACGAGTACAGCAACTTTTTGGTAGGCGTAGAACTACCTGTGGAGGCTGAGGAGCGCGAAGACGAATTCAGAGCCAAGTTTGAAGTGAGCCAAGGCGAAAGCATGCGGAACGAGTTTGGAAGGCTGACAGGTAAAAGACTTGCCGAGCTTAATGGAAAAACCGTAGAATTCAAGAAGCCGGAAATCGTCGTGCTCGTTGACCCATTTGCCCAAGCGGTCAGGCTTGCAGTGAATCCGCTTTTCGTTTCAGGACGTTACAGGAAGCTTGTCCGAGGCATACCGCAATCAAAATGGTTCTGTTCAAACTGCCGCGGAAAGGGATGCGAAAAATGTAACTGGACAGGAAAAATGTACGCTGAGTCCGTGGAGGAACTGATTGAAAAACCCTTTCTGGAGGCAGCAGGCAGCCTAAAGGCTTCATTTCACGCGTCTGGAAGAGAAGATATCGATGCTCGTATGTTAGGCTTGGGCAGGCCTTTCGTTGTCGAAGCCACAGCGCCCAAAAAACGGTTTCTAGACCTTGGGAAACTGGAAGACTCCGTGAATGCCCACGCGAAGGGCAAGGTTGAAGTGTCGCGTTTGAAGTTTGCGGATAAAGACGCGGTTAGAAGATTGAAGAGAGGTGAATCAACCCAGAAAGAATACCGTGTGACTATCGAGTTCGACGATAAAATCACGGTTAAGGACTTGCGGCTGCTCGAAGAAAAGCTGACAAACGTCATGATAAAGCAGCAAACGCCTCGACGTGTCCTGCACAGACGGGCAGATTTAATGCGGGAAAAGTACATATACGACGTGAGTGTTAAGAAGTTGTCGCCTAGAAAGGCTGAAATGAAAGTACGATGCCAAGGAGGACTCTACGTTAAAGAGTTGGTGAGCGGGGATGAAGGAAGAACAACGCCCAACGTCTCAGAGCTTCTTAACAACAAAGCGAAGCCTGTGAAACTTGACGTTTTGAATGTGATTATGGAAGATTGAGCGGGTGAAAAAATGAGAAGTTCAAAAGGGTATCGCACTGGAACACGGCGCCTTCTGACGAAGGGGCCTAGAGAACGAGGTAGAATTAGACTAAGCAAGCTTCTGCAGGAGTACCAGCCTGGAAACCGGGTTGTCATCATGATAGACTCAAGCGTCCAGAAGGGAATGCCTCACAAGCGTTTTCACGGCAAAATTGGCACAATATTGAACAAAAGAGGCAGAAGCTACGTTGTAAGCGTCTCGCAGGGAGACGCAGTTAAGGAAATCATCGTCAGACCTGAACATCTAGAGCCTCATGAGAGCGATTAGGATGTCGAAGAAGGCTGCAGCCGAAAAGAAGCTAACGCTTCCAGAGGTCAAGAAGTCACTGGAGGGTATGGGCGAAGAGCATCTAGACCAGTTCCAGCGTCGCACGCTTGATTACGTGTCCAAGTTTGTCAAAGTGGATCCTGAGGCGGCTCAAGAACTCGTGGGAAAACTTGTAACAGACTTCAATCTGGAAGAAGATGAGGCTGTGCAGATAGTCAACTGTATGCCAAAAAGTATCGAGGAGCTGAGAATTTTTCTTGCAGGCGGTCGCAAGATTATCGAAACGTCAAAGTTAGAGGCCATAGTCAGTCTTTTGAACGAGAATCGAAAAACAACATAGTTTCCCTACTATTTTTTAAGCAATGAGAAGAATAAAATAAGGGCGAATATGACAATGATGGAAAAGCGGTACGAAGAGTACGCTTTAGTTCTGGATTTCCTGTCACACGGCCGCCCAGGAATACGCGTGTCAGGGAGGGCTGGTTACCGAGCGGGCGCTCTAGTTCAGTTGGTGGGTGAAGAGTTTTTCACACTCTTAGAGGCACTTGTCAAGGATGGTTCGTCGCTTAAGCCGCATGACCGTGTCTACGTTGGAAAGAACGCTCGTGAAGAGATAACGTACATCATTGGCAGGATAGGCTATGACGAATTGACGGCTGCTGCGAGGAACGAGCTTCCCGCGGTGATCAGCAGAATAGTGTTGAGCCGCGAAGAGTGGGTCATCAACTTCTTCAACACTGCCCGTGCAGTGACGCCGCGGATGCACGCCTTAGAGTTGATTCCAGGCATCGGAAAGAAGTACATGTGGCAGGTCATCAACGAACGTGAGAAAAAAACTTTCGAGAACTTCGACGAGCTGCAAAAACGCACTGATCTGCCTAACCCAGTTAAGCTGATTACCAAGCGGGTTTTGGAAGAGCTGGTTGGCGACAGCAAGTATCGACTGTTCACGAGGGCTCAATAGCAGAACCGTCTGACTTAACAGGATTATTATGAGTCTCTTAGAAAAGGCGAAGTCTTTACTTCGAAGGCATCGAATCGTTCCGAACAGGCTTATGGGACAGAACTTCATGGTTGAGCCTTCAGTCTTCGAAAGCCTTGACAAGCACGCTTCACTAGGTCAGAACGATGTGGTGCTAGATATTGGTGCAGGCTTGGGATTTTTGACTCGTTTTCTAGCAAGTAGGTGCCAAACTGTTCTGGCTGTTGAAGCTGACTCAAAGCTTGTTGAAGTCTTGCGTGAACAGCTTGAAGAGTTTTCTAACATCGAAATATTCAAGGGAAACGTGCTTAGAGCGCAGTTGCCGACCTTCAACAAGATTGTTTCAATACCGCCTTACCAAATCTCGTCGCACTTGCTTCAGTGGCTCTTCAAGAAGCACCTTGACTGCGCGGTTCTGGTTCTTCAAAAAGAGTTTGCGAACCGCCTCGTTTCGCCTATTGGAAGTGAAGATTATGGGTGGCTTACGGTTCTTGCCCATTATCATGTGGGAGTTGAATTTTTCGACGAAGTTCCGAAATGGATGTTCTATCCGCAGCCAAAGGTTGACTCGGTCATTGTGCGTTTAAAACCTAAAGAGACGCCGCAGTTCAAGCTGAAGGATGAAGACATGTTCATACAGATGGTGCGGTCGCTTTTCACGCAACGCAACAGGAAGGTTAGAAATGCCATCTTGCCTTTCCTGAAGGGAATACGTCACACCACAGCGGAAGAGGCGTTGAAACTGGCTGAAACTGTTCCGTTTTACGACAAACGGCCGAGAGAATTAGCACCAGAAGATTTCGGAGCACTGGCAAATGCCCTCTCAGACTAAGATAACTTCCTTTGCAGATTATCAGCTGCTCGTTTCAGAGCACGTTTACGACCCAGCTGAAGACTCGTTTCTCTTAGCTGAGAACCTAACGGTCAAACGGGGAGACTACGTTCTTGACATGGGCACGGGATGCGGGATTCTTGCGGTAGTTGCAGCGGAGAAGGCTTCGAAAGTGGTTGCTGTTGACATAAGTCCTTACGCTGTTCGTTGTGCAAAAGAGAATGCAAAGGCAAACCATGTCGCAGGAAAAACCTCCGTCGTGCAAGGTGACCTGTTTACGCCGATAAGGACTGCAGAGGAATTTGACTTGATTCTTTTCAATGCTCCGTATCTGCCTTCAACGAATATTCAAGAAGGCTCGTGGCTTGAGCGTGCGTGGGCTGGGGGGAAAGGTGGTAGACAGGTAATAGACCGCTTCGTCTGTGAATCGCCGAAATACCTCAAAAAAGGCGGGAGTATCCTCTTGATGCAGTCCACGTTGTCTGATGTACATGAAACTCTGCATAGGTTTAGGAGGCGAGGCTTAGAGGCGGATATCTTGGCGAAGCATGCCCTGCCCTTTTTTGAGACGATAGTGCTTGTGAAGGCTAAACAGTTAAGTTAATTCTCAGATCTGCCTATTCCTAGAACTGTGGTTCAAATGGAGAAAATGATAGGGTTCTGTGGGATAGTCTATTCTGATTGTCCCGCTCTCCTAGCCACCAAAAAAGACGATGATGCTGAAAGGAAGAGGGTGGCTGAGCTGTTCACCAAGGAGTATGGAATCGAATCCAAGGAGTATGGAATCGAATTTAAGCCAGAAGACATTAACTGCGAGGGCTGCCCGTCTGGCAGTCAGTGCGTTTTCGCTTATTGTGCTCTTTGCGAGATAAGAAAATGCGGGAGAGGAAGCAAAATCAAGAACTGCGCTGACTGCATAGAGTATCCATGTGGAAAGCTTTCTGCGTTCTTCAACAAGTATCTGAAGGCCAAACAGACTCTAGATGAAATAAAAGGCGAACGCGGCTCTGCGAAACAAGCCTAGCGTAGGATTTTCCGCAGTCTTATCTCGTCTCTCACTGGCAATCCGCCTACGCCTCTCATGATTTTGCCATGTTTCTCTGCAATAGCGTTGGGTTTTACTTCATAAATCTGAAAGCCTAAACTTTGGTAAAATGCCAAAGCTGGCAAGTCGTCATTCGAAGTTGAAACCAACAGCTTTTGCTTTCTCCTTCTTTTGGCCTGAGCTTCAACCTCTTCAATCAGGCCTCTGCCGACGCCCGCGTTTTGACATTCTGGAAGTATGCCCAGGGCCACAATTATGACAGTGTTGTCTGTTTCTGCGAACGAGATGAACCCGACGATTTCTTTCCCCTTTCTAGCAACGCAAGCGGGGAGGTCGCTAACCATGAACCTTCTGTCGAAAGCTAGCTGTTCCTGCTCTCCCCAAAAGCGTCGAACGAACTCTCGAATCTTTTCTTTGTCCTTACCCGGTAAGGCATTGTCAATGTTGTATCTTTTGCTGTTCTTCTTTATGCATGAAGGGCATACTGTCTGCAGCTTTGCATGTTCAACGCAAAGGGTTCTTCCACAGACGCTACACCTGTAAACGGCGTCCTTCTCACAGTATTCGCAACTCATGGGGTTCTCCCCGTTTCTGTCAATTAAGGATCAGTGTCACTATATGGTCTGCGTAGAATAAAGATATTAGTGATGCAATGCACTCACACAATTGTGGCTGACGGATGAAGGTGTTTTGTGATGCCCACGGAAATGCCACGTGAAGCGGTCAGGCAGCAGGCTTCAAACTGCAGATGGGTCGTTTTGACAGCTTCGTTTTTCAGTTTCGTAGCCTATGCCATTGTTTTCCAGCTGGTCCCCCCGCTTTTGGGCGGTTTGCAGGCAGAGTTTGGTGTGAATGACGCTCAAGCCGGGCTGCTGATGTCTATGGCCGTGGTGCCTGGGATAATTCTGGCATTGCCCGCGGGCCTCTTTATGAACAGGTACGGTTTTCGCTCGCTCGGTTTTCTATCGACGGTCTCAGTTGCCGTTGGCAGTTTGACAACCGCTCTGGCCAACGATTTCCTGACTGCGCTCTTGGGCAGGTTCATTCTGGGAGTGGGAGGAACTTTCCTGATTGTTGGTTCGCCGACTATAATTCCGCAATGGTTTTCACACCGCGAATTGGGCAAGGCCATGGGAATCTATGGGACAAACATGCCGTTGGCAATTATCATTGCTTTTCCAACAGCAACTGTTCTAAGCCAGAACTTCGGGTGGCGTTGTCCCTTCTACGTGGGTGGGGCGGTTTCACTTGTCGCCGCCTTGGTTTTCGTTGTGACAGTAAGGGAGGGTCCTTTGAAAGGCGAGCCAAGACCTATGAAGCTGTCAGACTTCAAACGCGCAGTTGGAAGCAGTGAGGTTTGGAAGGCCAGCCTGATATGGTTGTTCTTTGAAACGACGACTATCGGGTTCTTGACTTGGGCGCCAAGACTGTTTGAGAGGTTCAAGGGCCTTGAGCCTTTGTATGCGAGCCTCTTGGCCAGTGTTGTCATGTATTCTGCAGTGTTTTTCGTGCCGTTGTTCGGCTGGGCTTCAGACAAGGTTGGCAGACGGAGGCCGTTTATTGTGGCAGGTTCAATCTCCATGGCTCTCACGTTGATCTCGATTGCTTATGCAAACGATGTTGGCTTGTTTTTCTCGGTGTTTGCTCTGGGCATTTCAGCAGCGGCAATTCCTCCGTTAGCCATGGCGGTTGTCGCCGAAAGTCTCCCACCGCGACTGTCGGGCACTGGATTCGGCATTGTTACCCTTTGTCAGAATGTCGGAATCACTCTGTCCGCGCCTCTGGCTGGCTACTTCCTGCAGACGACACAGTCTCTTCTGTTGACCTTTCTTGGCTTGTCCTTATTCGCGTTGGCTGGCGCAATAACAGGGTTGACGATTAGGACCAGATGACTCTGCCGAGATGCGTTCCTTGGTCATGAAAGGTATTGAAGACTATATAACGCGAGAACTTCACTATTCCTAGAAAAGTGCTGAGAGGTTAGGCGGATGTGCGTCTTAGACAAGGATAAGCTGAAAACATTCGTTGACTAGTACAAGTAGCGCGCATATGTGTTCCTAAATTCCCTTTTTCTAGTGTAATAGAGTTGGGTCGCGCCTTTAAAACGATGCCTCTCGCATCCCCAGGCACATCACCATCCATAGACGAAGCAAAACCAGAAGCATAAACTACCTCGCAAAACGAATTTAGGAACAGGCATGCGCACTACGCGCTGGCAGACCGGGCATACACACTGTTCAGTGCGCAACCAAAGAAAAAATGGGGAAATGGTTTCACAGAATGGATTCTCGGTTCATTGGAAAGGCTGTTGTTGCTCTTATGTCGTCGGTGCCTAGCACGAACTGTGTGATCCTGTTCAGTCCTATGCCGCATCCAGAGTGCGGGATCCCATGGTTTTCGTAGAATTCAAGGTACCATCTGAAATCTTCAATGCTCCCGCCTTTTTCGACAAGCTGTCTGAACATTGAGGAGCTTTGTAGTCTTTCACGAAGTCTTTCGTGTCTGTACTCTCTTTCGGCTGCGCCGACTGCTTCGCCGCTTGAAGGCAGAAGTAGATCTGCACTGTTAACAATTGCTGGGTTTTCGTCGTTTTCTTTCATGTTGAAGAATTTTATGGTCGTTGGGAAGTGTGTGATGAAAAGCGGTTGGTTGTCAGTGAGGGTGACGAGCAACTTTTCGTGATTGCTTTTGAGATCGTCGCCCCATTTGACTCCGAAGTCTGAGAGTAGCCCGACAGCTTTTGTGTATGTCATTCTTTGGAAAGGTTTTCTGATTCCTCTGAGTCTTTCTGTGTCAGCGTTGAGAAAAATGAGTTCTTTAGCGCTTTCTTTGAGTGCAGAGTCTAACATTGAACATATTACACTTTCAACGTGGTGCAGAAGTTGCTCAAAGTCTCCTGCGAATTCCAGCTCGATCAGAGTGAATTCAGTCAAGTGTCGTTCGTCGGCCATTGGTTCTGCGCGAAAACTGGGTCCAATGCACCATACTTTGTTCAGGGACGGTGTCAGAACTTCTAGGTAGAGTTGTGCGGTTTGGCTCAGGTACCTTTTGTGTCCAAAATAGTCTATTTCGAACATCGTTGCGATGTTTTCGCATGCCCCGGTTGCTTTTGTCATGTGGGGAACGACGATTTCAATGAAACCTTGTTTTTCGAAGTATTCTCTGGCTCCTTTCAGCAGGCTTGATTCAATCTTCACGATTGCGCGCAGTTCTGGTGTGGAGAGAAGTCTGTGCCTATTGTTTATGGTTTTCAAAAGGTCGATATGTGTTTGTTTTCCGTTTATTTCGGGTTTTTGAATCTCGCTAATTTGGGTCTCCATGACCCGCACCGACAATTCTAGCTTCATTCTAATAAATCTTTTCCACACCTTCATGTAACACTGGCGCGTGCTGCTTTTCTTTTTTGGAACTTTGTGTTAAAGAATGCTTGTTCATAGATGGGTTAGCGCGTGGCTGCTGCGAGTTTGGGTTCTTCTTCTCTGGTGGCGTAGGCGGCGTGTGCCAGCTTGTTTTCTTCGGCGGACAGTGACTGCCAGTAGTAGTGTTGCCGTCATGATTAGCGTTAGTAAAATGATAGATAGAGACTCTGGAACGTATGGATACTCCAAGCTCGGCTCTATCTCTGTGCCTTCGTGCCACTCGTTGAACGAGGTGATTGCATAACCATCAGGTTGGCATGCATGAGCAATCATCCAGAACGAATTGTAGCAGGCTCCGTTTCGCCTTTGGACAACATGCTCGAATGCTTCAGTCCGGTTGCTGCTTGTAGCAACGTTATTGAAGCCCGGCACGATTGTTGCTATGAAAGTCTTGTCATAGGAGTGTGCCAATTCACAGGCCTCATGGTACAGGTCGTACACCTCCAGAGGGTTCCTTGAGAAATCAAGGGGATTGTACACGTGTATTCCATCAATGTATTCTTGGAAATAATCAATGAAGCCCTCAACCCTGCCTTCAAAACCCTCAAAATCCATTATCACGTAAGGATTAGCCCCATTTTCCCTTATCTCACGCACTACTTCGTTCCAACCGTTATCAAAGAAAGCATCCGGACTGACTATCTCGCCCCTTGAATTGTTGACGAAGAAATAATCAACAGCCGCCCACTCACTGCTCCAGTTCACCAAACCGCCGTTGTACGACTCAGCCCTTACGTAAACATCCTGCCCAGCATAACCTGTTATGTTGAAGCTCATATCATGCCAACCATCCGTAAAATTCACTACCTGGTCATAAAGAGTATCATTGCACGTCGCACCCAGCCCTATCTTTATCCTCACACCCACGTCCGACCAAATCTCGGAATCGTTTCTTATGTCTGACACGCCGACGTTCAACCAGTATTCCTCACCCGGCTGAAGATGGATCGGACTGGCACTTTCAACATATCCCGGTGTTGATTTGAACGGCTGAAAGGGTATTATTCCATGCCTTGGCGGTTTCCGAACTTCTTCAGACGGCAGCCATTGTTCTGCGGCATTTTCGGTCGTGTTTGGATCAGCATCATTACCAATGTTGTCTGTGCATGCATGCCAAATCCACGCTTGCGGATTCAAATTGCTGCGCGCACGTGAGTAAACAAAAATGACTGGCCTGCCGTCTACCCTGTACCATGAACTACTATTTCCATATTGGTTCAGGAGATATGTAAGGTCCTCGACTGTCTGGTTTATGCTCGTAGTGTTTTCGAGGTAGAAAGTGAAGTTGAAATCGTCCCGTTCGCAAACATTCCTGATGTGCCGCGAAGCGTTGTCTGTGAAGTCGTTTATCCCCCACCAAGAGACCACGAAACAGTCAATGCCAGCCTCTTTGGCCCACTTAACGTGTTGCTCAATCACTGTTTCATTGTTGGAATCGTACACATCCAGTAACGGGTAATCTGATGCAGCTACGTCTCTTCTTCCGTCCGTAATGTTATCAGGGTTGTGATTGGCATCATTCCAATGGCGCCAATAGCCAGAAAGACTAGGCGTTCCATACCATGGATAATAGAAGGCGAAGGTGCCCAGTCTCGCTTTCGGAGGTGTGAGGAGGGCGATTATCGAGATGGACGTTGTTTCTGTGTTCGCGTCGCCATCTAACGTACCATTTGCAAAGTAATTTGTCACTAGCCCCCCGTCGGATTCTCTCTGTTGCGAGAAGATTCTATCAACAAGCTCAGATTCAAAGGCCAGACTTTCTCCAAGCACCTTCGACGTGTAGAGGAGCAAGGCAAGCTTGTACGTGTTGTACGTTTCGTCTGCTGCTTTGTCTTGAAGACCTATGCCGGTCTCATTCCACATTTTCGTAGCGTTACTGTAGTAGCCAAGCGCGTCCGAATCATTTCCTTGCCAGTGATATGAAAGCGCAGCGTAAAGAAGCAGGTCTGCATATTGAGCCCAATCGCTCATAACCGTTCCATTAAGCATGGTCGTGTTCAGAACATAATCATCCTTGTACATGACGGAGTTTGTTCCGGTGCGGTAAGGCGGCAAGGCTATGTTGCCCAAGACGGCTTCATGAGCATAGCTTATCGGCAAACCTTCCGCGTCCCTCGGCAATCCATACTGTACAGCGAGCTCGATGAGTCTTGCCTTTATCATGTCTGCAGCCGCTGCTGCTTCAGCAGCATTCGAAAGACCACACTCGTTTGCCACTTTCAACGCTTCCCAAGCCCACAGATTATCAGAAACAAGCCAGTACGTGTTGGCCACGCTTGGGGCTTCACGGCAAAGTCCAAGGCTTCTATTGAACTGATTGTTCACCAAGAAATTTACCGCTTTCTCGACCATTGTAAGCGATTCGCTTCCTGAGGATTGAGAACTATGAAGGGATGACAGCGTGCTAGTAAAAAGGAGGATCAAGATTATTCCAGAAGCGGTTATCTTCATTTTCTTCGGTTCCTTCTACCCAGCCACGGGTGCTCTCTTACAACGCATCTAAAGAGAGGCTGTATTTAATTCCTGCTTTCTTGACAAATCATCTCTAACATCCTGGGTGTCCAAGAACAGAGAAAAGAGGGATTTGCGAGATTTCGCCACTGCAGTCTGGATCTGAATCCTGCTCCCTTCAAGCGCTGCTTAACGTATTTGTTATAGCGCGCGCCAGCCTGTTGCTAAATCGTCTCTTTTGTGTTAATTTCTACTTAGCATGCGAGTAGGGTTATTGATCTGGCTTTTTCCGGCCTGTTCAACCTTAACGCTGCTAGTGCATTTAGGAGCATGGCGATCATGCAGAGCAGAGCGTGTATGGTTATGCGTTCGAGGCCTCTGGCCCTGTGCCTTTCAAGACAGAGCTGCTCCTTCAAACGGGAATTCACCCTCTCAATCGCACCTCTCTGCGCATAGATTCGCTTCTCGACAACGGGACCATGAGTCCTGAAATACTTGTCCACACGCAAAAGCTTGGCTTCTCCTTTGCTCTGGTTTGCAGGGTAGGGAATGACGACCTTTACGCCGTGAGTTGAAAGCTGTTCCCTCAGTTTTCTGCTGGAAAACTGCGAATCAGCCACCAACGTTTTCGTTCTGTGTTCAGTTATCTTCCAAGCCTGGCGGAAGAGCACTGGAGCATGCTTTTTCTCGTTGTCATTGGCAGGCGCAACGACAACGGCAAGGGGCAACTCGGACTTTGCGTCTGCTGCAACGTGCAGTTTGTAGCCCAGCTCGTAGGTTTTGCCGTTCCTGCCCACCCTGGCTTCAGGGTCAGATTTTCCGCGACTGTTATCGTGTGGGTCTCGTCTGCTGTAGGCCCTGACGAAGGTGGCGCCCAGCACCACGGTTTCGCCGTTGATTACGCCTCTCTTGAACAGTTCTTTGAGCAGCTTGTTCATGATTCTTTGAAGCCTTCTGGCTCCGACGCGTTTCTTGAACCGCGACAACTGCGATGGATGATAGGGATTCTGCTCCGATTCGACGTCGCAGAGCCCTCTCAAGTTGTCATCTTTCCACAGCCGCCAGCACAGTTCTCTCTCGCTCGGAATCTGCTGAAGCCTCTTAACCATCAACGCTTTGAAGATGCCCATCGGTTTCCTGGGCGGCCTGCCCGGATCATCCTTGTGGTGGTAGCTTCCTTGACCACTTTCTCGACGTCGTCTAATTTTAGCTTGGACAAGATGGCGCATGAAAATTCAGGTTTGTCCATCCTTCACCCTAAATATTCAAGCTCAAACAAGCTTAAACAGCAACATGTCAACTTTCATAATTTAGCAACAAGCTGGCGCGCGCTGCCGTCAGTAATGTAACTCTAATAACAACAAAGAAAAAGACATTGAACTATTCAATGCTTGCAGAATTCAGGGAAGTTCAACTGACCAATCGGGTTTCTGTCCCTTGTTTCCTTCATATCAAGTTTTACCCATCGGAATTGCTCAAATCAGTCAGGCCCTACGGCCTATTGCCTGAAGGCACAAATCCCCTCGTCTACTACAGCTTGTTTGAGACGCTCAAGAAGCTGAGCTTAAGCTTGTTCTCAGCAAGTTTAGAAAGCGACTGAAGATCAGCGATACTTTTTGAACACCTGTTCTTTGCATATCCCGACAATTCCAAGAGGCTTTATTTGAATTTTCCTTTCAGGATCTCTCCTAGCATGCCCAAGTATGAAAGCGTCCTTACCATGTTTTTCTATTATCTGCGTTGCGCTATCAACATCTTCTTTCGGCAACACCATGCACATCCCAATTCCCATGTTGAATCTGTTACACATCTCTTCGTCCGTTACGTCTCCATATCTCTGGATAAGTTTGAAAATACCTGCGGGTTCGGGCAATTCTTCAATCACATACCCATACCCTTTGCCGACTCTGTAAAGGTTCAAGAAGCCTCTACTCGTTATGTGCGCCATTAACTTAATATTCAGATTCTCCTTGAACATTTGCAAAATCTCAGGTACGTAAATATATGTAGGTTCCAGAAGTTCTTCGCCAAGAGCGCGTCCAAGTTCATCAAAATACTTGTCTAGATCAAAATGCATTTTTTCAAGTAATATTCTCCTTGCCATCGTGTAACCGTTACTATGCAATCCTGAACTTGATATGCCAAGCAGTGTATCACCTTCTTCAACCCTACTACCATCTATGATTTTGGCTATATCAACAATACCGACACACATCCCGGCCAGATCAAATCCTACACCTTCTCTCATTCCTCGTATCATTTCAGGCACTACAGCAGTCTCTCCACCAACAATATTGATCTTGGCGATTTCCGCACCTTTCTTGAGTCCAATAGCAATCTGTTCAATGATATCCGGATCTGGATCTTGAATAGCTATGTAATCCTCAAAAGAAATAGGTTCAGCACCCGTGCATATAATATCATTCACGTTCATTGCAACACAATCAATACCTATCGTATCATACTTCTCCAATAATTCAGCTATGAATATTTTCGTTCCTACACCATCTGTTTTTATTGCCAGCGCTTGTCGGCTATTGAGCTGCACTATCCCAGCAAAGTGTCCAATCTTTGCAACACATTTCCCCACTCCTGTTCTATAGCGGTGCGTCTCCTCAAATATGGGTATTATCCGTTCCATAGCACGATCTTCTTTTTGCATATCCACGCCAGAATTTGCATAAGTGATCCCCGCTCTATGGGCCATGCAGACGCCTCCTACTCTCGCTTGTAGCATATAATCCTCTATTTTCGTAGTTTTATCTATTTCTGTTTTCTTCATAACCCACCATTATCCTAACCCTCAATTTTCTTGAGCTCTCCGACCTTCTCCTCGTTAACATAATGCACCTGTGCCGTCTGAATCACCTTGTAGCCAACTACCCCCAAGACAAAGTTGTGACAACAAATCCCTGACGGTGGAAGACCCCACACCCTGTCGCTTCGAAACCTCTTGAATCAATTTGTTCTTCGTAATATCCTTCTTCTCTCTAATTACCTCAACAATCTCTTTGGCTATTTTCCTCCGCGACATAACCATTCCATATCCAATATCATATGATATACTTTATGGCTCACCATATGAATTATAATATTCTTAACACTTTCCAAAACCCACAAACCCAAAGCATATTTGGCTCCAAATAGACGGCCTCTCACCCGTTGCGCGCACACACAAACTATAAAAACACAAAACACCCACAACACCCTAAAAGCATAGCATAAGAGAACATCAAACAAAATGTGCGTAATCGGCAAAGACAAACTCAAACAACTCATCGATCAGTACAAGTGCATCTGCCCATACGACCACAACCTGCTCGACGGAGACGGCTACGTCCTAACCGTCAAAGAAGAAACAACGCTACACTACTTGGAGCACAAGAACCTGATAACCCACGAGATAGTGTTCATTCCGCCGAACTACGTGGCCCATCTGACCGCCAAGAGCAAGTATGGAAGAATGGGATTATCCTTCTTAAACGCGGCGAAAGTCCACAGCGGATTTGTCGGCAGGCTTGCCTTGGAGCTGGTGAACTTGAGCAACGACCGCCACCCGATTACAATTAAGCGGGGAGACCCCTTCATGCACATAGAATTCGTGACAAGAGAAGGCGAACCAGCGCCATACAGCGGCGAATATCAATTCCAATATCTGACCGATGAGGAAATGCAAATATACATTCCAATATTAAAAAAGATCTTCAGCAACTACGATGAACTCGCCAAGACGTGGTTCAAAAACAAACGACTACCTCCATGAAGAAACACATCACAGAACGCTATTCTCGCAGACTGTAAACATCATTTCTGGAGAACATGAATCTCTCGGCCAATCTTATGTCTTTCTTCAATGTCAACAAACGACGACATATTGGCTAGGTCTTCAGTCAGTGAGGTTTCATTGACGAAGAATCTCCTTTCAATAGGACAGGATGAACTGAACCCGATTCTTTCAGCCTCCTCCTCAATGCTTAGCGTGACGAAGGTTCCGCTGCGTGTTCGAATGTAAGGCGATGTAATAACCAGCTTTCCCCCGCCCTTCAAAACTCTGTACGCACCTTCCAAAAAGCTACCGTACAGAGGCTTCAGCTTGCCAGCAATTCCTCGTGCATAAGACTCTGTTGGAAGGTGACGCAAGGCAGGCCCAAGATCAGGCTCGGTGGCGATGCAGTCAACAGAATCAACGTCAACCTTATCAGTCAAGCGGCGGGAATCTCCAAGCAGAACCGTGTATCTTCTATCTTCTATCTTGTATTCATCTTTGAGCCAAGCGAGGTTTGTGTATGATGCCTTGACGCACCAAGGGTTTATGTCTATCCCTATTACCTGTGCTTTCGTCAGCATCGCTTCTTGAAGAATCGTGCCCACTCCACAAAATGGGTCAAGCAGAACCTTCCCCGGTGCACATGAAGACAGGTTTGCCATGATTTTGGCGAGTCTCGGCGGGATTGAGAAGATCTTCCGCTGAACAGGTCTTTCCACATCTCTTTTCTGGAATTCGAACGGGTTGTGAACTGCTATCGTCTTTGCTACGTATGTTTGCTCTCTGCCTACGCAAAACAGTATCTCAGCGCTCTTTTCGATCAGACCTTTTTTCAAAACCTCAACATGGGTCAACTGGGGCAGCTTTCTGTTTCTTGGGAAACCCATAAACCTCGCTTTCACGCCGCGGGACGCCAGTTCTCCCTTAAAGTAATTGCCCATAAATCTCTGCATTTCCTTGGCATGTCTGAGAAACTGTCTGCCTTCGAAATACAGGCTCACTCCGAAAACACATTTCTTCGAAGAAGCCTTGAAAGCCTCGTCAGCAACGTAGTCAGCAGAGAGTTCTTCCTCTGTCTCTTCTTGCGCTTGCTTCTTAGCATACAGAAAGGCGTTCACCACTGTTTCCGAGGAGAGGCGTGACATGACCCAGCCGATTTTAATGATACCTCCAAGATCGCCGATCAGTGACGGTTCTAACGCTTCCTCAACTGTTAGAGTGAAAAAGGATTTTGAAAGATCTGCTATTTTGAACTGGCACTTTCTGGTTTCAAGAAATGCTGCAACCTCGGCTAACGAGAGTTTCCAGTTCTTGCCTGGAACAAATACGTAACTTGTTTGCTTATTGCTGGCCATTTTCATCATGCGTGGGTCTTCTTGATAGGCGGATCCTGCGTGTGATGGTTGCTAGTATTATGACTCTGATATTTTAGCGTTAAAGTTAAAGGGTCGACAACTTGTGGATGTTGAATATGTATTATTGAACCAGAAAGTAAATCAACAATCCTGAAAGTATATTCTGGTTTGCGCGTAAAATGTTTAAATACAACGGTTATGGTATGCAAAAGGGGAATCTTGCATGCATGCGAAAAATTACAGAGCCGTGAAAGGCCAATCCTACACACGGAAAGAATTTGTGAAAGGCTTCCCACCCCCGAAAATAACCAAGTTCACCATGGGCGACACCAAAACGAAATTCGAGTATGAAGCCAAGCTCATTGCCGAAGAGAAGGCTCAAATCCGCCACAACTCCTTGGAAGCCGCTCGTATAGCGTCAAACCGAGTTTTGGCGGATAAACTTGTGAACAATTATCGTCTGGACGTTCATCCTTACCCGCACACGATTCTTAGAGAGAACAAGATGATTTTCGGCGCACACGCTGATCGTCTTCAACAGGGAATGCGAAGGTCTTTTGGGAAGGCAATTGGAACCGCTGCTCGAGTGAGAGCCGACCAAACAATCATTACCGTTGGCGTAAATGCACAGGGCGTTGAAACTGCGAAACTTGCCTTAAAGCGTGGAAGCGCCAAACTTCCCATTCCATGCCACATAACCGTTGAAAAAGTGCAAGGGGAAGAGGCGAAAACAGTTGCCTGAAATGTTAACAGACCTTGTCCTCTGGTTTGAAAGTTTGAGGAAGACTGACATTCCTTCTGTCGGGGGGAAGAACGCTAACTTGGGTGAAATGACAAGCGCCGGCATACCTGTCCCGCCGGGTTTCGCTATAACTGCTTATTCTTACAAGAAATTCATCGAAGAAACGGGAATAGCCCAGAAAATCTACGAGATCATAAAAGAAACGGTGACCAACCCTGACGACCCGAAACAATATGAGATAGCTTCTAAGAAGATTCGGGAACTGATAGAAGCGACACCAACACCAAAGGACATCAAAAGCGCCATCAGATCGGCATACGCAGACCTGTGCAAGAAACTCGGCGCGAACGACGTTTTTGTTGCGGTAAGGTCAAGCGCTACAGCTGAAGACTTGGCTGACGCTTCCTTTGCTGGTCAACAAGAGACATTTTTGAACGTTAAGGGCGCCGATGAACTTCTGAAAAACACCGTTAAATGCTGGTCCAGCCTGTTTACCCCACGAGCAATATTCTATCGCACTGAGAAGGGGTTTGCACACGAGAAAGTCTTCATCAGTGTCGGAGTTCAAAAGATGGTTAACTCCAGAGCCGCAGGTGTCACATTCACGATAAACCCGGTCACAGGCGACAGCAGCCAGATAATCATTGAGGGTAATCATGGTCTAGGTGAGGCCGTCGTGTCTGGGGCGGTTACACCTGACGATTTTGTTGTGGATAAGAAAACCTTGAAAATAGTTGAACGGCGTGTAGCCAAGAAGACGATACAGTACATTCGTGATCCGAACACTGGTAAGACAGTTCACGTGGAAGTGCCAGTTGAGAAACAAGAACAGCCTTGCATAAGCGATGAAGAAATACTGAAGCTTGCGGAACTGGCAAAACTTATCGAACAGCATTACGGGAAACCCCAAGACATCGAGTGGGCAATCGACAGAGACATACCGTTTCCAACCAACATGTTCATAGTGCAATCAAGGCCTGAAACCGTTTGGAGCCAAAAACTTGTAGAGGCGCCCGCCAAACCTGAAGTTGAGAGAATGAAGCCGACGGAAATGTTGAATGTAATTGTGAAGGGAATTGCAGCTGGAAAAAGAGGTTACGGTATCGGGCCGGCAAGGGTTGTTTCAAACCCTGAAGAAGCCGCTCAAGTCATGAAGAAGGGCGACATACTCGTTACTGACATGACTAACCCCGACTATGTGCCATTCATGAAACTGGCGGGCGCCATAGTCACCGACAAGGGCGGTGTAACCTGCCACGCAGCAATTGTGAGCCGTGAGCTGGGCATCCCATGTGTTGTGGGAACGGAGAACGCGACGAAACTCATGGTCACAGGCAAAGAATACACGGTTGACTCGCAAAGCGGAGTCGTTTACGAAGGCATACTGCCAACACTAACAGAGCAGCTTTCATCTTCCTCAGGCGTCAACGCTCGTCAATCCGCAGTCAGTGGCGGTATCTTTCAATCCGTGCCCGTCACGGCCACAAGGATTTATATGAACCTTGGTGTTCCAGAGAAGATTGAAGATTACAAAGACCTGCCCTTCGAAGGCATAGGACTAATGCGCACCGAGTTCATCCTAGCCAGCTACATAGGCGAACATCCGATGCACTTCGTGGAAACGGGCGAAGGCCAGAAGTTTGTGGACAAGCTTGCTGAAGGGATCGCTACAGTTGCAAGGGCGATACAGCCGCGGCCAGTGGTCGTGCGCTTCAGCGACTTCAAAACAAACGAGTACCGAGAACTGAAGGGCGGCGAAAAATACGAGATAATTGAGTCTAACCCCATGCTCGGGTGGAGGGGATGCAGCCGCTACATTAGTAAATGGTATGAGAAAGCGTTCAGACTTGAGTGTCAAGCAATCAACAAATGCCGCAAGGAATGGGGCCTCAAAAATGTGTGGGTCATGCTTCCAGTCGTGCGCACCACTTGGGAAGCAAGAAAGTGCTTAGACATCATGCGCGAAGAGGGCTTGGAGAGGACAAGAGACTTCAAGGTCTGGTTCATGGCGGAAACACCTTCAATCGCTATACTGGCCGACGAGTTCTCAAAGTTGTGCGACGGCTTCTCCATAGGTTCGAACGACATGACTCAGGGCATACTCATGATTGACAGGGACTCCGAACGCCTTGGACAAATGGGCTACTTCGACGAAAGAGATCCGGCGGTGAAGAGGATAATCGCTCATCTGATCAAGGTAGCTCATGAAAACGGCGTCACAGTTTCCATCTGCGGTGAAGGGCCATCGAACTTGCCTGACTTTGCAGAGTTCTTGGTTAGGGCTGGAATCGACAGCATCTCAGTGAACAATGACGCAGTGATTGCTACGAAGAAGCTTGTGGCCAGCATTGAACGAAAGATAATCCTTGAACAGCTTGAGGAACAGCATGAAAGAGCCCTTGGGCGAGCGAACAGAAAGCCGAAACAGGACTGGCAATGGGCGTCCCAGTGGGGCGAAACACCGGAATAGAAAACAAACCTTTCCTTTCTCTCCACTAAGGCGCGTCTCCATTCTCGTATCATTGTGGTCGTGGCGGAATGTTGCAGTTTGATTTTGAAGAAGAAAGAGTCAAAAAGGAAATACATAGTCTCAACGCAAAACGTGTGCTGATTCAACTTCCTGAAGGCTTGAAGCCAGAAGCTCCACGCCTAGCCAGAATTGTTGAAAAGTCTGGGGCTCTGCCAATCGTTTCCGCCGACCCGTGTTACGGTGCTTGTGACTTGGCAACGACAGACGCCGAGAGCTTAGGCGTAGACTTGATCATTCACTATGGTCATTCGAAAATGGTGAAGTACGAGCGAGTTCCAACAATCTACGTTGAAGCCAGAGCTGGGGCAGACATAACTGAAGCTGTTCAGAAGGCCTTGCCACTGCTTGAAAAATGGCATAAAATAGGCTTAGCCACCACCGTTCAGCACGTGCAAACCCTTGACGCCGCAAGAGAGATTTTGGTTCGCGCTGGCAAAACAGTGGTGATAGGTGACACAGCCCGCGCAAGCTACCCAGGGCAAGTTGTCGGATGCGACTACAGCAATGCCAAATCAATCGCGAAGGATGTTGAAGCCTTCCTGTTCATCGGGGG
>Ga0066637_10000097_pt1 | contig 52490 bp, 48 predicted proteins | sample CryGeyCG2014_020_FD_62737 | JGI IMG/M metagenome (GOLD analysis project Ga0066637, IMG submission 62737) | Groundwater microbial communities from aquifer - Crystal Geyser CG08_land_8/20/14_0.20 | ecosystem: Environmental > Aquatic > Deep subsurface > Groundwater | place: USA: Utah: Grand County...
GTTAAAGAACTTTTAGGAAAACAAAACTATGATTAAATACATCGCATATTGCCGAAAATCCACAGATGAAAAAGATAAGCAAGTTTTGTCTATTGAAGCCCAAATTGCCGAGCTCAAGGAATTTGCCAAAAGAGAAAACCTGACCGTTTCTGAATTTATTACCGAGGCCAAAACTGCCAAAGTTCCGGGGCGAGGACAATTTGAAACTGTTCTCAAAAAAATCGAGAAAGGAGAAGCAAACGGAATTTTAAGTTGGCACCCCGATCGTTTAGCTAGAAATTCCATTGACGGGGGTAAAATAATTTATCTTCTCGATACTGGCAAACTCCTTGATTTAAAATTCCCCTCGTTTTGGTTTGAGAGTACCCCACAAGGCAAATTTATGCTTTCAATCGCCTTTGGCCAATCGAAATATTATGTGGATAATCTCTCGGAAAACGTCAAACGAGGGAACAGGCAAAAACTCCGAAACGGTGTTTGGCCAAGTAAAGCACCGTATGGATATATCAATAACCCCAAAACGAGGGGAATTGACGTTGACGAAGAAAAATCAAAAATAGTCAGGAAAGCATTTCAGCTTTTTGCTGAAGGTGGAAAATCATTTGTGGAGATTTCAAATTTTCTGCACAAATTCGGCATAAAAAAGTTAGATGGTGAGCCTGTAAAAGTTGATCAAGTCAAAAATATGCTTACGAATAAATTTTACCTTGGCATCATGAATTATGCCGGAGAATACTATCAAGGCTCACACAAAACTTTTATCAGCAAAAAGCTGTTTGATGAAGTTCAGAAGCAAATCGAGAAGATAGAAAGGCCAAGAAACAAAGGACACAATTTTGCTTTTTCCGGTTTAGCAACTTGTGGAGAGTGCGGCGCCGCAATCACGGCGGAAACCCACACCAAGTTTTATCCAAAAACCAGAGGTGAAGTCCAATATATTTACTACCGTTGTACTAAAAAATTAAAGCCTTGTAATCAAAAGTACGTCAACGAACCGGAACTTGAAGGACAAGTAAGACAAATTATCCGTGATTGCGGATTACACGAGGATTGGGAACCGTATTTTGAAAAGTGGATTATCCAAGCCGAAGAAAAAGACAAACTGGAAAGCGAAAAGGAAATCAAACAATTCAATTCTCAAGTCCAAGAAACCGAAATCAAACTCAATCGGCTTCTCGATGGGTATTTAGACCAAGTTATCGAACCGGAAATTTACAAGCAAAAGAAGAACGAATTGTTTGAGGAAAAACTGAAATTGGAAGAGAAAAAATCGCAAATTGAAAAAAATGGAACCGTTTGGCTCGAACCAGTCAGGGAATTCGTAAAGTGCGCCTTACAGGCGCAAAAAATCGCGCGCGAAAAAAATAATTGCCATGATTTATCCATCATGGCAAAAAAAGTCGGCTCGAACTATTCCTTATTTAATCGGCGGCTCTCGGCGGACTTGGATTTTCCCTTTGCGGCGCTCGCATCGGGCGGCGGCGACGCGAGCGCCACACCCAACGATTTCGCAATTTCCCAAATGGTGCCCCCAAGAGGACTCGAACCTCTAACCTTTGCGTCCGCAACGCAATGCTCTATCCATTAAGCTATGGGGGCAAGATAAGACAATTTTAGCAGAAAGGGCAACCAATTTCAGTCTTTAGAAAAAGCGATACAATAGATATATCTGCAACCGGCTTGTTTTAGGGCTTTGGAGGCAGAAAGCATTGTCGCTCCCGAAGTTTCAATATCGTCCACAAGAACAATATCTTTTCCTTTGACTTGGGACACTCTGTCAGCGGAAACGACAAATGCATTTTCCACATTCCTTTTTCTTTCCACTTTTGTTAGCTTGGCTTGTTTTGATGTGAAGGTTTGCCTTTTTAGGGCTGTCGTATCAATCTTAAGGTGAAAATATTTTGCAAGGCGATCAGCGATATACTCTGCTTGATTATAGCCACGATCTATTTTTCTTAAAAAGTGAAGGGGGATTGGGATGACAATTGATTCCAGTCCAAAATCTACTCCAGACTCCGCGATACTCTCCGAGAATATGTCAATCAGGGGATCCAGCGCTTTATATGCTTTGCCGTATTTGGCGGAAAGGATCGCTTTTCGCACAATGCCGTGGTAGAAAAAAACCGAATAGATTCTTTCTGGAGTAAATTTTGTTGCACAAGTGTGATGAGTAAAGCCTTTTATGGAAGGTTTTTGACAAACAATGCAGATCTCTTTTGTAAAATAGTCAATTTTCGATTCGCATGAAGGACAAAGAAACTGGCCTTCTTTTTTGCATCCCACGCAAAAAGCGGGAAAAAGAAGATCAGACAGCAACTCAAAAGCCCGCTTGAACAGGTTATTAACACTTGAATAAAAAGTTGTGATTGTGGGGCGTGGCGATTTCATTATCTTATAGTCTAGAGAAGGGAAGGCCTGTAGTAATCTGGCGTATGTTGGAGAAAGTTTTCGATCTGCCTCCTTCCGTAGCCACTTTTTAGATACTTTTCTCTTGCCTGTGCATCTTTCTTATCTAGGTAATATTCGTAGTGAGTCAATTTTAAAGGCGTTCTGTTTTTTGTTGAAGAAACTTGTTCTTGGGAGTGTTGTTTTAATCTTACTTTTAAATCAGCAGTAAAACCAATATACAGACCGGCGTCCCTTTTACTAAACAGGATATACACATAAAACCTAGGTTTGTGGGATAGTGATTCGGTATTCACACAAAATACATTTCGTAGGTGGTCGCGTGTGATCGCGTATGACGCGATCGGACGCGACTCACCACCGCTAGATATGTTGAGAAGTTAATCTTTCTACTTTTATTACACTATTTGCCTATCCTACGAAAACCGCGTTTGACGCGGTGGTGGAGATGGGGGGAGTTGAACCCCCGTGTTGATAAACGATACGATAAATGTGCTACAAGCTTAGTATCTTTTTAATGAAACGCGCAAGGTGTGTAAAGGTACAAACACCTCCCTAGCGCGGGTTATAATTTCTAATTGAAGAAAGATGTAACCCTCTCACTTCAACGCTTTTGACTTTGGTTATGCCCAAAAATTCCCGTCAAAAAAGAAATTTAAGGACACCTGTTTAGGCGTACGCCAAGGCGTATTCGGCTTCTACAGGAGAAAGTTCTGCTTTTTCAGCAATTGTTTTTTGTTAGCATCTTTTACGAAGTATCTAACATCTTCGGCTTGACCTTTATCTACAATTTACCAGTCGATTCCCGTCATCCCCCATTTAAATGTTAATGAGCGTAGCGAATTTACATTTAAAGAGCGCCCTTCAAAGTTCCGACCTAAAGTCGGAACGAAGGAGGGCCGTATGTAGATAAACCAAACGCTCATCCTTTCGCCTCCCTCTGTATTTCCCTCAACTGCTCTCTCTTCTTAAGCTCTTCCCTCTTATCATACTCTTTCTTTCCTCTTACAATGCCAATTTTTATTTTAATAAGATCGCGATCGGTATAAAGTTTTAAAGGTACTGCCGTAAATCCCTTACGGCTTAACGCGCCAATTATTGTGTTTATTTCTCCTCGGCGCATTAAAAGTTTGCGGGTCCGTTCCTGATCGTACGATGTCACATTTCCAGCCTTAGCAAAAACCGGAATCTTCATGCCCAAAACATATGCTTCATCTTTAAAGACTCTAACATGAGAGCCAACCAGGGATGCTCCCTGTGTTTTGCATGCTTTTACTTCGTGCCCCAGAAGCTTTATTCCAGCTTCCAATTCTTCCTCTACAAAGTATTCGTGATAGGCCTTTCTATTTTCCGCGATAACAGGCATAAATTCTACTACAAATTGGCTTAAATCTCAAATTTGTAAAGAGAGGCTGTCGTGGACAGATATACCTCTGTTACATCTCCTTCAATCACGAACATATCCATAACCCCCGTTTCTTTAAGGTTTTCTGTAATTTGGGCCTTTTTTACAAATTCTCCGTCTTTTTTAAACATAAATACGCTTTTTTCTCCCGCATCCCAAATATACAAATTTTTGGTACCCGCGCTTGTAAAGATTTTGGTTGGGTTTGTCATTTTACTGTCTTCGGATACTAAAGAAAACGCGGTTTTTTGTCCGCTTAGATACCTTATCACGGTACCGTCACTCATCAACACATATACATGGTAATCCACCGCCAAATCCTCCGATGTTGAAAGGTCTATGCCTTCTTCTTTTAGCCAGTCACTTGCGGTAAATCCGCCGGAACCTACTGTAATTTTGACAATTTTATTAAGTGGGGGAGAAAGAGCGTACCAGTTGCCAAGATATGGCGCAAGCCCGCTATAATTTTCTGGCAATTGTTCTACAAGCCCCGTAATATCCTCCGATTTTACTTTTGTCCCGTCTTTTTCCAAGGTCCACAGTTTGCCAGCCTTAAAATCCACAGCTTTAATTTCTTCTCCATCCACGAATACTTTGGATACTGTAATATCGCTAAGCCCCGCGTATTCAAAGATGGGTTTGGCGTAATTTATTTCTTTTTCCTTTACGATTTCGGAAATTGTGACAACCTCTTTTCCGACCTCTTTTCGTGCGGATCCCGCAAAGGGTTTTACTTTGTTGATGCTGTACACGCCTGCGGAAAGAATTGTTGCAAAAGCAAACGATAAAAGAGCAATTTTTGCCCGCTTATTTAATCCTTTGCTTCTTTGGGATATTGGAGAGGCAATTTTAATAAAATCTCTTGGAGATAAAGCTACCTTGCCACTTACCGAAATAACGCAAGCGCACAGGCGGAAATTTTCTTGAAACGCCGCAATCTCTTCTTCGATTTTTAAACTGTTTTTTAAAATAAAATCGACCGAGAATTTTCTTAAAAATAATCCTGTGGCGCAAACGAACACATCCCCATCTTCCAAAACCGAAGAATGAAGCTTAACATCGCCACCAGTTTCTTCTCCTAGTGTTACCGCTGACGAATTTCTTAAAAGCAAAGTTTGATTGTCTCCCATTTGGGCAAGATAAACTACATTGCCCCACAAAACTACAGCACCCAAACTCATAGATATTTGACACGATCCCGTGTCTCCCGAAAGATTAGAAATTATTTCCTTAGTTTCCGAAACCGCTCTTTCCAGAGCCGAAAGGGGGGTCCCTTCCAAATTTCCAAAATAGGATTCGGAAAGAGTATTTTTGGCAAGTGACATGGCAAGTTTTAGATCGCAACCTTCACCACCCGCAAGTTCAACAACCGCAAATAGTTTCCCCCTTTGCTCCATAGCGTCACGGGAGTCGCCAGCGCCCTCCAAAACCGAGGAATAAAATCCAGCCACCGGCTCTTTCGAGCCCTCTATTTTTTGTGTTCTAATATTAAAAGGGGTGTCCATAATAACTATCTAAATCCAATAAAAAATCACAGAAGCGAATAACGAAAGTGCCAAGACCAAATGTAACCAAGCAAACGACTTAAGATATGGCGAGATCGGCGTGGAAATTGTTTCCGACATGATATACACTTGCCATACCACAAGACTGGCGTAAGCGCAATACACAAAAAGCGATGCCACCAAAAAAACTTCAGCTATCACCCATGGATCAATAACGACATTTCCAAAACTAACCGGAAACACGAGTGATAAATCAAGACCGTTTGAATTAGACATGGTCATCTATGCCTTCCGGCGAATTTTTTTACATTATAAGTAATGAGGTCGTTTAATTTATCATGAACATACGCCGGATTTGGCACCCATTCAAATTCAAATTCCGGAGCCTCGGCGGCCGTTTGAATTTTTATGTTTCCAAAGTTAAAAATTGTTGGGAAAATCCCGCTTACATCGTAGGTGGAATCCTCAATATTTCTAAGCGGGGCTTCGGAAACATTTTTGTGGATAATTCCATAAAAGTCGGTATCAATAACTCTTCTGTCGGTGATTATATAAACATTAAAATACCAAATTAGATAATTCTCCAGAATAAAAAGAAAAGAAAAGAGGTACCAAATAATCCCACCTACCACGGAATACTTATAGGGGAGGGAGGAAAATAGAGTGTCCCCGGATAGGATGATTCTGTAAAAAAATGGAAAGACTAGAAGGAGAGCGCCAAAAAGAACCCAACGGATGTTGGTAAACCAGTGGCGCCTTAAAAGAAAAAGGATAGTTTCCCCCTTTTCTTGGGATTCAAACGAAACATTTTTTGGGGACTCCAAATACGCGGAAAATGCAGTCATCTATTTTATTTTAGCACACTTAAAACTTATAGACTTTTACCGAGTCGTTTTCCATTAAAAGTTGTCCAAAATCTTTAAAAAGAATTTCTGCTTGATTTTGCGTTTCCACTACGCAGGGGATTTTTGTGTTATCCGCTTCCTTAAAATATACCGCGTATCCGATATTTTCTGCGCCAAGTAGATTTTTAAATTTATCCTGGTCTTTATATATTTCGGACAGTCGGTCAAAATATATAACGCGCTCCGGAGAATTTTGGAAGAAATAATCAATCCGAACAAAGGGTAAGGAGGAAGAAAACAGAATTTTCTGGTTTTCGCCAACTAACTTTCCGGCCTCGTAAATATTGGTAAACGCCATCCTCCTACTTTCTCCAAAGTTTGGTGGAATATATGTAATGTAAGGATCGATGAATGAGTAGGTAAGCATGTAAAGGCAGGAAATAACCCCAACGAAAAAAGTTACAAAACGGAGCGCCTCTTTATCTAAATTACCTTCCAGAAAATTCCAAAATAAAAGCAGTAAAAGAAAAAATGGTACAGCTGTATACCATAAAGCATCTGGTCTTGTAGCAAGCCACGGAACAAAAGAAATTAAAAGAGGAACGACAAATTTTCCGTTTATGAAATTTATTTTCGGAATGGTCGAATACTCCGCAACTTGTTGCGGAGATAAGACCCGATCCGCCGAAGGCGAATTGCTATTACGAAAAGAAGATACTCCGCGGCTTGCTACGGAAAGATTCATTTTCTCCCGCCGGATAATTTTTTGAAAAAATATATACAAAAAAACAAAGAAAAAAACAAAATAAATAAGACCGTAGTCCGTAAGAGAACTTAAAGAACTCCATCCGTTTGAGGTAAAAAGCTGGGAGATGGGAAAAGCCAGATTCGTGAGGAAACTTTTGGCGCCCCCGTAATAGGTATTTTGCTCGTATTCTATTATTTGAGGGTTACAAGCTGTACGGTCTGCAAGTGACAAATAGTAAGGCTTTGCCAAAATTTTTATTTCTCCAAAATATGGCACCGAAAGACTCCAAAAGACTGCCCAGATGATAATGGGGACGGTAGCTAAAATCAGACCCAAACACATTTTCTTTAAGTGTTTTTCTTTGAATTGATATATTATAGCGGCTAAACAAAAAGGAATTGCCATAAAAAGCGCGGTTGGTTTTACAATAACGCTTGCGGCAAAAAGAAAGAACGAAAGCGTGGAGTTTTCTAAAAAGGCAATAAAGGCCGCCAAAAGCAGAAATATTAAAAATAGTTCCGTTTTAAACTCCACCGAAACAAGGTAGAACAAAATAGGATGTGTTAGGATAACAATAATCGGAACCCAAAGGGTTTTTAGCCCGAGTTTTTTGGCAATAAGATATATTTCCCACGCGATAAAAAGGACAAAAGAGTTTAAGAAAAATTTGGCGCAGGTCACGCCTCCCGCCAAAAAAGGAATTGCCGCAAGAACTTCAAAAGGAAAGGGGATTCCAGAAAAAAGTTCCGTTTTAGGGAGCCTGCCATTTAGGGCAATAAATTTTGTAATGTTAAGGTATAGTCTTAGACCGTCCGGTCCTTCCACAAAACCCTTTAGGGAAATCACAAAAAGGCTGGCCACAAAAACTACTGCGGTTAAAAACAATAGTGCCGAATTCTGTTTTAATTCAGTTTTTTTCTTCAAAAATTTCCTTGTCTTTCTTAACGGCAACCGCAAACTAAAAACCAACGGGATTAATAAGACCGCAAAGACTTCCCAAAGAAAAAATTTCCCAAAAAAAGCAAGGAAAAAAAATACCAAAGATAAAATTACAAAACCGCAGGCAAGACCAACCACATCCCGCCTTTTAAAAACGGCGCGTCCAGTGGCCCAAGCCGATAACCCAACAACCACGGCGATAGCAAAGGAAAAAATAAATTTTAAAACAAAGGTAATCATAAATTCAGGCAGGTTAGCTAAAGTTTTGTTTCCAATAGCAAAGATAGTGTATGAGTATAAAGCCATTAAAGGAATTAAGAACGCGCTTAAAAGAATAATCTTCCCATATGAGATGGAGATTATTATTTTGGCGTCACCAAATATTCGGGAAAGAATAAAAAGAATAGGAAGAAAGCCTAAAAAGCAAATTGCCAAAACGGTTTTTGTTAAAAGGTATGCGATAAGCGCACCCAAAGCGATTAGTGGAATTATGACCATGTTAAATCTCAAAAACCTTTGCCTTGTTTAGAATTCCTTTTGGAACAAGCGACATTTCGACTGTTGTAATAATAGATTGATATTTATCCAAAACCGTAAGAATATTTCTTCGGTGAATTTTATCAAGTTCAGAAAAAATATCGTCCAAAAGAAGTACCGGAGTTTGTTTTAAGGATTCTTCCAAAAAAGCGATTTCACAGAGCTTTAGGGCAAAAACAGCGGTGCGTTGTTCCCCCCTACTTCCATAAAGTTCCAAATCCTTTGTGCTGTTTTTTATAAAGTTGTAATCATCTCGATGTGGGCCAACAAGCGAAACACCTTTTGCAATCTCGTCCCTTTTTACTATTTCCAAGCGTTCCTTGGAAATGATGTTTGGTTTATAATTAATCACAAGAGACTCTTTGGGGGAATTAAGACGCGGGGCAACTTCTAAAAGCAGGGTATTACAATATTTAATAAAATTTCGTCGAGATTCTTGAATATATTTTCCATTCTTTTCCGCCGAACCGTTCCAAAAATCAAGTTCTGGAATGTCTCCTGTTTTGCCTTTTAACACCTCCAACAGTTTATTTTTTTGCTTTATTATCTTTTGATAGGACAAAAGCGCGCGAAGATAGTTGTGGTCTGCTTGTGAAAGGATTTGATCCAAAACATCGCGTCTTCTGGTTGGCGAGCCAATTACAAGGCGGATATCAGCGGGGGAAAAATGTACAGCAGAAAAGTTTCCCAGAAACCCAAAGCGGGTTTTTGGCACCTCGTTAACCTTAAAGGTTTTTTTAGTCTGCATACTTCCCTCGGGATTTTCCGAAATCACAATCATTAATTTTCCTTTGGGATCTGTTTGGGCAATTATCTTTGCGTGATCTTTTCCCCATTTTATAACTTCCTTTTGAGACTGTGCTTGTAGGGATTTTCCAATGGCTAAAAAATATACCGCCTCAAGAATATTGGATTTTCCCGAGGTGTTAGGACCTACCATCAAGTTTATTTTTGGATCAAATTCAAACGCGGTTTCTTCCCAGCTTCGGAAATTTGTAAGGGATAAAGTTTTTATAGCCATTTTAAAATTTTAAGGGTTCCAGGCAGTGTTCTTTTGACAAGTTGGACAGAAAAACGAACCCCTTTGGGATATTTGTTTAACAACAATAATAGAATTACAGATAGGGCACGGCTTGCCGTTTTTTCCGTAGACTTTAAAATAATTTTGCTCGCTTCCGGGTTTTCCATAAATATCCACAAACGATTTGTCGGGAAGGGTTGCTCCACGGTGGGATATCCCTTCGTTTATCACGGTCTTGAGAGAAGCAAGAAGTAAGTTTATCTCCCTTGGCAATAAAGATTTAGTAAGTCTTTCCGGATTAATTTTAGCCAAAAATAGAGCCTCGTTGGCGTAAATATTTCCAACTCCGGATATCATGTCTTGATCTAGTAGCGCTCTTTTGACGATGGTGTTTTTTTCTTTAATTCTTTTTGTAAACTCCTCGCCAGAAATATTTAACATGTTAATCTCTCGATGAGACTTTAAAACTTCCATTTCGTCCTTAGATAAATATTGGGCGTAGCCAAAGCGTCGCATTTCACAAAACCGCAACTGATTTTCTCCAAAATAAAAAACCAACCTTGTATACGGATCGGCCCCAGCGTCCCGCTTTCTAAAAAGGAGTCTTCCTGTCATCCTAAGGTGAAAAATTAGCCCACCGCCCCCTTGGAAATTTAACACAATATTCTTTCCTAGCTGTGAAACGCCTTCAACATTTTTTCCTACAAGCGACTTAATAATATCTTTTGACGGTCGCGCGAGCGCAGGGTCAAGAATTTGAATTGATATAATCCTTTTGCCGGCTATTTCACGGTTTAGATCGGAAACTATGGTGTAAACTTCAGGAAATTCAGGCATTTTGAACGGACATTTCAAAATTTTCCCAACTTTTTTCTACAAACCCCTTAAATTCTTTTTTAAATCTTTCTTTAGTAAACCTACTAGCCGTTTCTTTACAATTTTTTTCCCAATTAACCCTTTTTTCCAGTTCTTCAAATCGAAGTATTGCTTCTGATAAATCGGTAACAGAAGAACTTTTAGAAAACACCCCGTTGTACCCATCAATTACAGTATCTTTAAATCCTCCTTGATTGGGAACAATAGCGGGCTTTCCAAGATACATTGCCTCCAAAGGAGTCATGCCAAAGTCCTCAAATTCTACAGGGTGGATTAAGGCACGGCAATTTTTATAAAGATCCGCCTTTTGGTTTTCGGAGACGAAGCCCAACATCTCTATATCTCCCCCGCAACTTTCGGCTATTTTTTTAAATCTTTCAAACTCTTTTCCCGATCCCGCGACTTTTAACTTTCGGCCCAGACGCGCGCAGGCCAGTATTGCTTTATCCACATGTTTGTACAGAGACATTCTTGTAACTGTAAGGTAGTATTCCTCTTTTTCTCCTGTATTTTCCCCATCTTCCAAATTTCCCCGCCCACAACGCCTCGCAAGCTCGGCTTGCGTGGTGGGCGCGGCCTTATCACCCTTTGCATTTTGGATATTTATAAACGGGTAAATTATTTTCGCGTCCCGTTTATAAAGACGCTTAATTCGATCCCGTACTTCTTTGGAATTGCATAAAAGAAAATCTGGTCTTTGCGCCGCTTTTTGATCCCATCTCAACAGAAAGTAATCCACTATTTTTAAAATCGGCTTCCATAATAAATTATCTCGTTTTGAACTTTCCGTGGGATAACCGTACAAAAACCGCGGTGGGGTGTGAATATACGAAATATGAAGTTGAGTAGGTTTAGTAATAACTCCTTTGGCAAAATTAGCGCTAGAAGAAATTACAATATCAAATTTTGACAAATCCAGTCTTTCAAAAACGATGGGGTAGAGAAAGGTAAAATATTTGTAGAACCTGTTAACAAATTTCGAAGTGGCCCACTTAGGGACTACGATCTTTGCTCCTTGGAGTGTCCTAGTTTTTTTAAAGACCGCGGGATCCCAAAGGGCGGTATAAATTGGAGCATTTGGCCACAATTCCCAGATGGCACTCGTTACGGCTTCCTGACCTCCATAGGCATTTAAGTAATCATGAATTATGGCAATCTTTGGACTTTTCACAATGTACTCACCTTTAAATCAACTAAATAGAAATTGGAAACGGAACTCCAAGAACTCTCTTTTCCCCACTCGTCAACTGCTTTAACCCTCCAATAAAAAGGAACGCTGGCGGCGCCTTTAATAAGATTTTCGGAGAATTTCTCGGTATCCAAAATTTCAATACGGTCGTTTGATGTTTGGGATGCATGCAGTATTTCTTTAAAGTACGGGTCGGAGGCCACTTCCATAAGATACATTTTTGCATAGGAAAAACAATACGGATCATAAGAAACCAAAGACCAACGGAAAGTTTGTGGTGGTATAGCATTTGTTTCCGAAATCCCAATTCGTTCGTAAACTGGCCGGAAGGGTGCGGGAGCGGAAACAGTTCCCGGGATCGGACCCAATACAAAACAGCTTTTTAAGCTCCATTTTCCTTTTTGGGAAGGAAGCGAGACATCTCTAACCCGCCAAAAATACACTCCAGGTTTTAATTCCTTATCCGTTAATGTCTTATAGACAAAATTGCTTCCCGTTACAATTTCGTCAAAATAAATTTTAGAAAAAGCATGGTTAAACGAGATTTGAACTTGGTTTTTTATTCCGCCGTTTTTCCATTTAAATGAATCTGGTATTTTACTTAAAATCCCATCACTTTCCGGAGAAACAATAACAGGACGCGCCTCCTCGGGAATTGGAGTGACATACAAAATTTCCTCACTGATTTTTGGAACAGGGATTTGCGGAAATACCTTTAACACTGCTGTAAAAAAGACTACTGCAAAAATAGTGCCTAATAAAAGTGGAATATCTCTTAAGGGCATACGGTAATTATAGCATGCTAGAATCTTTGTATGACACTTGTTTTATTCGATTTTCTTAACCTAATGCACCGTGCCTACCATGCGTATCCCCGTACTTTAGCAACAAAAGAAGGGGAGCAAACAAATGCGGTTTATGGCCTGTCCAATATTTTATTAAATTCCATAAAAAAACTTTCTCCAACTCATATTATTGTCGCTACGGAAACGGGTCCTTCATTTAGACATCTGGCTTTTGCTCCGTATAAGGAGAACCGTGGTTGGCGGAGGGAGCGTCCGGACGAAGCTGAGGAGTTTGACAAACAAATACCCCGCGCTTTGGAAGTTCTTAACGCCTTAAATATTCCTGTAATCTCCGCGGGTGGCTACGAGGCAGATGATGTTATTGGCACTCTGTGCCGAGGTTCAAAGTTTAAAGTTCAAAGTTCAAAATTGGAAACTATCGTTGTGAGTAGCGATCAGGATTTTTTACAGCTCATTGATGAAACAACCAAAGTTTTCCGACCCGCCCGCCCGCCTTTTATTAAAGAAAAACTTTGGGATTTGGATCAAGTCAGGGAGACCTACCAAATAGATCCAATTAATTTAATAGATTATAAAGCGCTCCGTGGCGATCCTAGCGATAATATTCCCGGAGTACAAGGTATTGGTGAAAAAGCCGCGCTAAAATTAGTTCAAGAGTTTGGCTCAATCGAGAACATATACACCCGTATTTCTCAAATTTTCCCTATTTCCCTCCGAAAGAAACTCGCGGAGGGTGCCGAAATTGCGGTTTTGTCTAAAAAACTTTCCACAATTGTTACGGATGTTCCAATAAGTTTTGATCTTAAAGATTGTCTTTGGGGAATTTACAATCCTAAAAAGGTGGAAAAATTGTTTTTGGATTTGGAATTTAAAAGTCTTTTTTCCAAAGTTCCCCTGCTTTCAAAGACTTCCAAACCCCCGATCATCCCGAGTTCTCTGACAGTTTCAAGAAACACCACAAGCGATTCCGGCCAACTTGTTCTAATATAAATTAGGCCTGCTCCGCTTTTAAATTAATTCTAAGGATGGTCTTGTTACACTATCTGTTATAAAATGGTTTTTGTATGAGTATAACTTGTCTAAATTGCCAAGGGGAGATAAAAAACGACAAAGCCCTTTTTTGTTACTTCTGCGGTTCCCAACTAGAGCAAAAGGAAGCTCCCGTGAGCGCTTCTTCCGTAGCGGAATCGCTAGATCTTAAATTAGAAAGAAAATTTACTAAAAAACAGGCGCTGTCTTTTGCCGTTCCAATTCTTTTAATGGCTTTTGCCATTGGCGGTTTGTGGGCGGGCGGGCTTGGTCCTTTTAAAAGAAGTTCTGAAACCGTTACAATAAGCGAGGTAACCGGTGCCAAGCCACGATGGAAAACCGCTAAACTAGAACCCGTGTCCCTTGGCAGTAATTTTACCTTTGGCGCCAGAAAATTTGAACTTACCGTCCCTTCGGATGTGGTTTTTTACGCCGAGGGTTCCGATATTTCCTCTTATCTTTCGGGTGATAAGGAAAAGGAATTTCAGGCGATCCTTTCTACCCTTATGGACATGTCTTTTAAAGAATCCCTGACTTTTTTTGAGGACGACTTTTCCTATTTTTGCCTTTCTGAATCTTGCGGAATTCTTCTTTTACCAAAAGATTTAGATAAGGTGGAGCAAAGCTTAACTTTGCAGTCGTCGGCTTTATCAAAAGTACAATTAAATGCTGTGGTTTTTGGCGGTTTTCTTTTGGTGTATAAGGACGATGCTGTAAAAACCTCTGTTGGAGAAGTTTCCGAACGCCTAACCAAAAGTTTAGGAATGGACTCTAAATTTTTGGAATCTTTTAAGGATGTTCCGGAGCAAGGATTGTTTTTTGGTTACCTTATCTCTTCTGATATTTTAGATAATGCCGTTAACAATTCTCCGCTTTTGGATTTTTCTTTATTCCCCTCTGGTATTTTGGAAAAAGCCGAGGTTAGTTTTTTTGTGGCGGAGAAAGACGGAGAGATCGTGTTAAACTATTAATGTATGCCCAAAGAAGAATATCTATTTCGTGAGCTCGTAAGCCTTAAAGAAAGAGTTTCCACTGCAAAAACTCCAGAAGAGTTAAAAAGCCGGGTAGAGCAGATGTTGGAAAGGCTTAACCGCATGGCAAACCTTGGAAGTTACAGTAGCGAGTATGAGATTTTAAGCAGGTATATAGATTGGATTACCCAAATTCCATGGCAGGTCGCGACAAACGATAATTTGGATCTTCCAAATGCCAAAATGGTTTTGGATAAAAATCATTATGGTTTGGAGGGGGTAAAAGAGCGCGTTATGGAATATCTTGCCGTGCGGAATCTTTTAACTCAAAGAGGAAAGATTTCGGAAGAACACTCTCCTATTTTATGTTTGGTGGGGTTGCAAGGCACCGGAAAAACAACAATGGCGGAATCTATTGCCGAAGCCTTGGGCCGTAAATTTATTAGAATATCTCTTGGGGCGCTTGGATCAACCTTGGAACTTAGAGGAAGAAACAGTTCGGATCCGGGATCGGAGCCCGGGCAAATTGTAAAGGCGCTTGCCCGCACAAAATCATTTAACCCGTTGGTGCTTCTTGACGAGATGGATAAGGTGAGCGGGGAGAAGGGTCTTAGGAGCGATTTTATGGCGGTTCTTTTGGAAATTTTGGATCCGGAGCAAAACACAAAATTTAGAGATCATTACATAGACTATCCTTTGGATCTTTCCCAAGTTATGTTTATTGTAAGCGCTAACAACACAGGGTCGTTTTCGGCGGCTCTTATGGATAGGTTGGAAGTTATTAGCATGCCTTCTTATACCGACATAGAAAAAGAAGGAATTGCGCGAGACTTTTTACTGCCCAGAGTCCGTAGAGAATGCGGCCTTTCAGCGGAAGAGCTTGTAATTGAGGAAAGTCTTTGGCCTTATATTATAAGACCGTTAGGATTTGATAGCGGTATTAGAAGTCTAAAGAGAATTTTGGAAGGTATTGCCAGAAAAACCGCTAAGGCCATTGTGGAAGAAAAAGTTAAAAAAGTCATTATTACAAAAGAGAATTTAAAAACATACATTTCCGGGTATATTTAAAATTTTGAAAAAAGAAGAATTAGCTGCGCAAATAGCCAAGGCAGTAGTATCCTGCAAAAAATGTCGTCTGTGTAAAACCAGAAAGAATGCAGTACCCGGAGAAGGAAATTTAAATTCCGCGGTAATCTTTGTTGGCGAAGCGCCAGGTCAAAACGAAAACGATCAGGGGCGTCCTTTTGTGGGACGAGCTGGAATGCTCCTTGCCGATCTTCTTTCCAAAATTCGGCTATCGCGCAGTGATGTTTGGATTGGAAATGTAATAAAGTGCCGTCCTCCGGACAATCGCGCCCCAATGGTGGACGAGCTTAGAAATTGTTCCATGTATCTGGAAAGTCAAATTAAACTAATTAACCCAAAGCTTATTGTGACTTTGGGAAGATTTGCCTTGGAGCATTTTGTAAAAGATGCGAAAATTTCAAAAGAGCATGGGGTGGCGCAAGTGTGGAAAGATCGGGTAATTTATCCGTTGTATCATCCGGCGGCGGCATTACGCAGTCCACAGGTGGCAGCTGTTTTGGAAAAGGAGTTTAAAAAAATCCCCAGAGTCTTGGAGGAGGCGCGGGAAATGTTAAAAGAAGATTCGCGTTCGTCCAAAAAAGACAACGGGGCGCAAATTTCTTTGATGTGAATGTAAAAACTATGAAATTCACCAATTTTAGCAGTAAGAAAAAACACGATTTAAAAATAACCGTTATTGGCGGAACCACAGATGTTCAAAAGAACATGTATGTTTACGAATACGGAAACGATATTGTGATTGTTGACTGCGGTATCGGTTTTCCGGGTCGAGACGCTTTTGGCGTGGATCTAATTCTTCCCGACTTTTCCTATGTTTTACAAAACATCGGCAAAGTACGCGGTCTTATTATTACCCATGGTCACGAGGATCACTTTGGCGCGGTTCCTTATCTTCTTAAAGAAGTTAGAATACCCATCTATTGCGCAAAAATAGTTTCCGAGTTTTTAAAAAACCGCCTAAAAGAGCAAAATCTCCTTGAAGGAACAAGTTTTAATATAATAAATCCCGATGGTGGTCCTATAAGTCTTGGAGAGTTTAAAATAGATTATTTTCGCGTTAATCATTCCGTTCCCGAAAGCTTGGGGTTTTGTATTGGTACTCCCCAAGGGACTATTTTTCATGTTCCCGATTACAAATTTGATTGGACTCCAATGATGGATAAACAATTTGATATTCCGCGCGCGGTTCGTTTAAGTCAAGGCGGGGTACTAGCTATGCTTTCCGACTGTCTTGGAGCGACATCAGAAGGTTTTACCCACTCGGAAAAAGAAATTCAAAAGACCTTTAATGAATATATTTCACAGGCAAAGGGTCAGGTTTTTGTAACTACCATGTCTTCCAATATCTCAAGAATAAAGATGGTGGTTGATGCTTCAGTATCCTGCGGCCGGAAAGTTGTTATTGGCGGGCGCAGTATGGAACAGTCCACGGAAACAGCGCGTCGGCTTGGATACATGCCTCATCCAAAAGAGTCCTTTGTTCCTTTGCATCATGCTCAGGCCATGGATCAATCAAAGTTAACTTATATCGTCGCGGGTTGTTACGGCCAGTCGGGATCTGCTCTTGGAAGAATTGCCCGCGACGAACATAAATATATAAAAATGCGCGCCGGCGCGACGGTGATTTTTTCGGCCGACCCCATCCCCGGCACTGTGGATCTTGTTAATGAACTTATTGACAAATTAACTCTGGCGGGAGCGGAGGTAATTTACAGCGCTGTACAGGAAAACTTGCATGTTTCTGGTCATGGATCGCAAGGAGATCATGTGCTTTTAGCCTCCTTGATCCGTCCTAAATACTATCTCCCGATTGGCGGGACGATATCCTTAATGCGCGCGTATTCCAATAATATAGTCCGCCTTGGGATTTTGCAGGAAAATATCTTGGAACTTTTGGAAGGCGATAGCGTGACATTTTCACAGGGCACCGCTTTTAAACACAAAGAAATAGAAACCCACGATGTTTATATTGGAAGTCAGGTTGATATAGTAAGTCCGGTTGTTATTAAAGATAGAAGGGTGCTGTCGGAGGACGGTATTTTTGTGGCCATTCTAAAATTTGACCGTGAGAAAAACGAGTTTTTAGATTCCGCGCAAATAGTTTCCCGCGGTTTTGTTTACATGAAAGAATCTAAAGAGCTTATTGCGGGCGCCGAAAAGGCGATTTTAGATGCGGTAAAGCAAAACAGAAAAAAGAAAAATGATTGGGCTCTTATTAAAGATGAAGTAGAAAAAGCCCTTTTTAAATATTTCCAAAAAACTACGGGCAGGACGCCTCTTCTTCTTCCCGTAATCGTAGAAGCCTAGCAAGGTTACCTATAATTTAGGGCCTCGTTTACCAGACTATCGGCAAGGCGGTTTTTTTCGCGGGGAATATAAGTATAAGAGACCCCCTCAAAGTTCTTTTCCAGTGTTTTTATTTTTTGCGCAAGGGGAATAAGTTTTGCGTCTTTTATTTTAAATTTCCCGTTTAGCTGGTTAACCACAAGAAGGCTGTCTAAAAAACAATTAACCTGTTTTGCTCCTAATTCTTGGCATCTAGCTAAAGCATATATTAACGCTTTATATTCGGCAACATTGTTTGTGGTATTACCGATACACAATCCAGATTGATCCAATTGGTCCAATTTGTTAAATTTGTCCAATTTGTAGATAACAAAACCGATTGCCGAAGGTCCGGGGTTTCCCCGCGATCCGCCGTCAGTGTAAAGATGTACTAACATAGCTAGTTTTTAACTAAAACATCAAAAAAACTTGTCCAAATAACAATTGTTCCCGGAGCCCTTAAATTAAAGACGGAGCGGAATTTATACCCGTCAAAATCCTCGCCATTGTAGTTTTCGCTGTACAGCCTAATTTTTGTGGTATAGCCCTGTCCGTCGTCATAAACTTCTATTTTGGAAATTTCTCCAACGGGAATGATTCCTTCTTCTTCAAGTTTTGTTTTTACTTCGTTTTCGTTTATTCCATCTTTGTCCACAGGCGATAGATCGCTATTGTAAGACGAGTCTTTGTTTGAGAGCAAATACGCGTTAAAAATATCCTCTGTTTGTGGTCCCGTCATCCAAGGACCGGGCTCAGTTCCTTTGCCCCAAGCCCTATTAAACCATGGAGAGTCCCCGTAATTTGGTCCATCATAGGAGCACTGTTCCCAATCGTCGCATTTTCCATCGCGGAGTCTTTGGGAATAAGGCCTAGAACTTCCCCACACATCGCCGCTGGAACGAACAAAACCGCCGGCGGTAGAAGCATACCAAGCGGGAATGGGCGAACCGTCATAAGTTAAATACTGACCGCAGGTTTCGTCAACTGCCTGATTCCACCTCCCACCTTTTTCGTATCCCAGATAAACTTGACAGCGTTGATCTGTACAAATCGCCCGTCCGCCTTGTGTGTAATTTAAGGCGTAGCTTCTTGCCGCAATGGCCTGCGCTTTTAGAGCATCCATGGGCCAATCCGCAGGCATTTCCCCCAGTCCGTACAGATATTCCTCAAGGGATATATCGCCATACTCCATAACCGGAATTTCCAAATCCTTGTCACAGCTTTCCTCCAAGTTGGTATTGGGGTAGTAGGCATCAAGAATATCTTTATAGTCCTGTCCGTCTTCCGCCCGTCCCCTTGCTCCGTATTGGTTCATACCAACGCGGTGAGGATACCCCCTTGTGCGGAAGGCGTAGGCTGGAGAGAACCCGGGATCGGGAAGTGTTTGCTTGCTGGACTCGCTATCGCCCACGGTCAGGCGTTCGGAGGAGGCGCCAAATTTTGCGCGGAGCAGTTCTTCTTGTTTACCGGTTAATTCGTCCAAGGAATCCGAAAGGTTTTTAAGCTGGTCTTCCAATGCAGAAGCCTGCGACTGCAATCCTGACACCTCTGTCTGCGCGGATTTAACTTGGTACGCCAACGAGGTTTTTATTTTATCCAATTTTACTTTCTGCTCCTCCAAATCGTTTTTTGCCCTTTCCGTTTCCGCTTTTTGATGGGAATAATCTTTAATTTGTCCGTTTACCTCTTTAATAAAATCCGTGGCGTGGTCCAAATAGCTTTTAAAATAGATGGTTTTTTTGGTAAAGTCCAAGATCCCCGTTGCGGCAAAAGCGGTTATTAGGGGGGATCCGCGGGAAACTTTATATAGTACCCGCATGGTGCCGTTTCTTTCCGTTTCCTTTTGTTCCATTACCTGCCTAAATCTTTCCAGCGTATCCTCTAAAGTTTTTATCTCGGATGACAAGCCGTTGATTTGATTTAACAGTCCGTTTATTTCGCCTTGAGTTACACTAATCTGGGACGAAAGTCCGGTAATCTTCTTGGTGATTGTGGAAATTTGGGAATTAATACCGCCTAAGTCCCCCGAAACATCGTTATATTCCTTTTGGGTTTTTTGTAAGTCCTTTTGGACTTTCTCCAGCTCGTCCACGGAAAAAACCGCTCGTGTAAATAGGGGTGTGATCGCGACAAAAAATAGGAGAGTTGTTAACAACCGTTTCATAGTTTAAGTATAGCAAACGGAAAGGAAAAATTTGATGCGGGTTCCACCCTAAAGGGTGGAACCCGAATACAGTTTAAATATTAAGATAGTTCTTGTATGCTGGGCAGATGGAGTTATAACTGCAGTACTTGCAAAGGGGACCAACTTTAGCTGGAAATTCCCCTTCTTTAATTTTACCTACCGTTTCTGCGATATCCTTTTTTGCCACGATAAGATCGTGTTCATCTCTTGTTGTCGCCACAATTTCGGCATCTTCAAAAAAGTAAAGACAAAGCTTTACGGGGTTAAGTTTTAAAACCTCTTTTGCCGCTATTGCATAGGCGGTTAATTGCGCGTCTTTATCCACTTTTTCCTGTTCCCGTGCTTCGCCGGTTTTATAGTCCACAATCACAACTCCTTCATCCGTTTCGTCCACGCGGTCAATTACCCCCACAAAGGGTGTTCCGTCAATCAGCATCCGGAATTTTTCTTCGATAAATTTAGGATTCCCCAAAAGCTTTCGTCCCTTTTCAAAATAAGTCTTTAAGTAATCCTTTCCTTGCTCAAACCGTTTTTCGCGGTGTTCCTTGGACTCATAACCCGAAGGATCGAAATTATTTTCGTAGATTTTTAACAGTTCTTCCAGAGTAGCTTTATCTTTGTTTAAAATTGCCATCCTTTCAAAATCGCGGAGAGTGTTATGAATGCTTTGTCCAAAAGTAAAGGCGTGATTTGGTGGGGTTTGAATCTGCAAAATATACCGGTACTTGTACTGAAGAGGGCAGGTTTTAAACATATCTAATTGGCTAAAACTGACAAAGGGTACTTCCAGCGCTTTTTTAACCACCGTTTTCGGTAATTTTGATAGTTCTCTTGGTGTTATTAAAAGAAAATTTAGCTGTCCCGACCTTTGGTTCTCTTTTTGATTTTCCTCCAACTTTTTCTCCGTCTCAATTTTTAGTTCATTAATGAATCCCGACGGTCGTTTTTCTTTTGTGCCTCCGTAGCTTTTGGCGAAGGAGATAAATAATTTGTCTTTTGCGCGTGTTGCTCCAACATAAAAAAGTCGGCGCTCTTCTTCCAGATGATAGTCGCCGGTGGGCAGTGTTTCTTTTATAAGAGCGTCTGGAATTTCTATTACATCTCCGCGGTTTCTTGTGGGAAAGCGGTCGCTTGTAACAGATATTAAAAATACCACGGGAAATTCCAGCCCCTTGGCTCCGTGGACTGTTAACAAATTAACAGTGTCTATATCTTCAATTTGCGCCTGCGCGGGGTTTTCCCCAGCCTCCATGGCCAAATCCAAGTACTCCACAAAACCGGGGGCAAAATTTAACTTTTCTCTGCTTTCAAATTCTTTAATAAATTTAAAAAAGCGATTTAGATTATCAATCTTAAGTTTGTTAGTTAGCGATTCTTCTTTAATAACATTTTCTACCCATCCTGTCTTTGTAATAAAATCAAAAAGAATTTTGCTGACAGCTTCTTTTGGGGCGTCATTAAGCGACCCCTTTAAAATTTTTGCGGGCACTGTAAGCAAAGGGTCCTCCACAAAAGATTCCCAAAGAGAAATCTTTTTTGCCTTGGATTTTTTTAGAATCTCAAGAATTTTTAGCGGGGCCATGTCCAAGAAACTACTAGACATAAGATCGTAAAATGCCACATTGTTGCCGGTATCTACCACAAACCTTAAAAATGATAAAAGCGCGCGGATTTCCGCCGTATCAAAAAGGCCGCGGTTTCCCACAATTTGGTAAGGGATCAGGTGTCGGCGCAGTGTTGCGGTTACGGGATCCAGATGGGTATTAGCCCTTGCCAATATAGCGAAATCTTTAAAAGCAAGATTGGGATCTTGCTTCATAAGTTTTATGATATTAGAAACCACAAACTCCGCTTCGTCGCTTTCGTTATCCAGAGTTTTAATAACAACGCTTGGCGTTTGCGGAGCCTTTTTTTGAGAGGTAAGTTTTTTACTTATGCCAAGTCTGGCCTCCAAAGTATCAGGGTCGTTGTTTTTTATAAGGCGATAACTGGCGTCCAGAATGTCCTGGAAACTGCGGTAGTTTTGGTCCAAAATTACAAGGCGGGCTTTTGGATAATCCCTTTGAAAATTTATGATGTTAGAGATTGCGGCGCCGCGAAACTTGTAGATGCTTTGATTATCATCGCCAACTACTGTAAGAAGAGGATTTAACACGGGATCTGCAAGCATTTTAATAAGCTCGTACTGCGCCCAGTTAGTGTCCTGAAATTCGTCCACAAAAATATGTTTAAACCGTGTTTGATATTCTCTAAGAATTACGGGTCTAGTTTTAAAAAGCTGTAGCGACCAGTTAAGGAGATCGCCAAAATCCATAAGCGAGTTATCCAATTTAATTTGCGTGTATGTGGTATAGGCCTCTGCTAATTCCGTTAGTTTTTCCTTATCCTCCTCCTGCTTTTCTACAAACTGAGAAAATTCTAAAGGTGTTACCACTTCGTCTTGAAGCCTAGAAAAAAACTTAAGAATTGCCAAAATAAATTTATTGGGATTTCCGAGGGGGCGGAAATATTTAAGTTTAAATTTAAAAAGATTTTTTTTAAAAAGCCGGTAGGCATCGCTTGCCGACAAAATGTTAAATGTGGGATCAAGACCAATCTCTATTCCGCGGTCTTTTAATACCATTTCGGAAAATTTGTGAAATGTGCAAACAGATGGTTCTTCGTACCCAAGAGGCATCACATCACCGATTCTTGAAAGCATTTCTCCCGCCGCCTTGTCGGTAAAAGTAACGGCAAGAATTTCCCGTGGCGGAATATGGTTCTCTTGTATAAGGCGCCGGATTTTTTCCGTTATAACACGCGTTTTTCCGGTACCTGCTCCGGCAACGATTAGCAAAGGCCCATCTTTATAATCCACGGCTTCTTTTTGTCCGGTATTTAGGGAGAGTTCATCCATGATAGAATTTAAAACATCTAATATATGCCACGATTTATCCTAACAGTGCTTTTTATTTTAATCCTTTTTGGAGCGTTATTGCTATATGTCTTTTTTACAATTGATCCCTCGTCTCCCATCATAGTCGGGGGGTTTTTGGCGCTTCTGTGGATTTTTTTTGGGGGGATTTTTTCTTTGCCCCTGTCCTATCTTGAAGGAAAACCTAAAGAAATCAAAGTAAAAAGCGGAATCTTAAAGCCTTGGGTACTGCGGGATATTTTTCGTAAAAGCTTGCGGAGGGGACTTATACTAAGCCTTGCCCTTGTTTCTTTTTTAATTCTCCGCTATCTTCATGCTTTTTCTCCGCTTAATTTTATGCTGGTTGTAACAGTCTTACTTATTGGGGAATTGTTTTGGAGTTTCCACGATGTTAATTGATACTCACGCCCATTTAAGATGGGATTCCTACGGATTGTCTTTGGACGATGTAATAGAAAGGGCAACTGCCGCGGGTGTCAACAAGATAATTTGTGTTTCGTCTTCTTTAAAAGAGGCGCAAGGAGCGGTTGCTATAGCGGGGAAATATCCCAAGGTAGTGGCTGTTGTGGGAATTCATCCTCAGGATACCGATGCGGGTCAAAAAGAAACAGTCGACGATCAATTGGAACTTTTGGCCGAACTTGCCAAGTCCCCAAAAGTTGTAGCCATTGGAGAATGCGGTTTTGATTTTTCCCCTGTTCCTCCCATGGAAAAAGAGAGAAGTGTGGGGGAGCAGGAAATGATATTTACTTTTCAGCTTAACCTTTCTAGGCGTCTTGGAAAACCGATTGTGATCCATTCAAGAAACGCTAAGGATAAAACCGTGGAATACATAAAAAAATTTCATCCCGCAGGTGTTTGGCATTGTTTTGTGGAAGACTGGGAGACGGCAGAAATTGCCTTGGCCGAAGGTCTTTATCTTTCCTTTAACGGAATTATAACTTATAAAAGCGGTGGGAAGATATTGGAGGTGGCAAAAAATACACCTCTTGAAAGAATCCTCTTAGAAACCGATGCGCCGTTTTTAACCCCGGAACCTCTAAGAAGTAACCCCCGGATTAAAATTAATGAGCCTGCCCATGTTAAAATAGTTGCAGAAAAAATTGCGGAAATAAAAGGAATCGCGTTTCAAGAAGTGGCAGAAGTTACCTCCGAAAATGCCGAAAAGCTTTTCCGCCTGTAAAATTCATCTTATGAAGATTGATACCGATAAAATACTACAGCGAATTTTGGAAATAATCCCCGGTCTTTTAACATGGCTGGTTTTGACTTCTCCCTTGTGGCTTGGTCCCAGATTTCCCCGCGGCGTTATCTTTTTTATTACCTTTTTATCGTTTTTTTGGGTGTACCGAGCGGTTGTTCATACCATTGGTTCTTTTGTTGGTTATAAAAGATACAAAAAAGAAATAAGCGTGGATTGGGCAGGAATGCTTAAGAAATTGGATTTTCCCACCCTTCTAAATAATAAGGACCTTCCGAAGAATCTTTCCGAAATTAAGCATCTCGTTTTAATTCCTACCGTTAACGAAGGGTACGAGGTTTTGGAAAATACTATAAAAGGCCTTGCTGAGACGGATTTTCCCAAAAAGCAAATTGTTGTCGCCGTTACCTGCGAAGAAAGAGGTGCGGGGGAGGTAGAAGAAAGACTTAAGGAGATAAAAAGATCATCAAAAGATCTTCCGGAGATTCTATTTTACATTCATCCCAAGGGAATAGCTGGCGAAGCGGTGGGAGCGGCGGCGGCCAACAGAGATTGGGGCGGACGACACGCGGTTGCCCAACTTAAAAAGCGCGGAGAAAATTTAGAAAATTACATTTTTACCACATTTGATGCCGACGCCAAAGTCCACCCTAAATATTTTTCCCGTGTTACCTACGCGTTTTTAACGGACCCATCAAGAAGAGATAGGTTTTATCAAACTGCGGCATATCTTTACGACAATAACATTTGGGATGTGCCTCCACTTATGAGAATTCAAGCAACAAGCGTTACTATGGCAATTATCTCCGCGTGGGTGGTAGAGCCTACGCGCATGCAAACATTTTCTGCCTATACTACCGCTCTTTCTACTCTTATAGACGCGGATTTCTGGGATGTATCGCTTGGGGTGGATGACACCACTTTCTTTTGGCGGGCGTACCTTGTCAAAAACGGCAATTTTAGCGGGGAGGGTGTTTTTGTTCCAATTTCATCCGACGCTGTACAGGGGTCGGGATGGTGGGCCTCGCATAAAAGCCAGTACAAACAGCTGGTGCGGTGGGGGTGGGGAGTGTTGGTTTTTCCTATCGCGATAAAAGGGTTTTTAAAAAATCATAAAATTCCAATTTCAAAAAGAATTTCACAAACCTACTATCTTGTAGAAACCTATACCGTATGGATAACGATTGTCTTTTTAATTACTTTTGGAATTTTTGTCTTGTACGCGGTAAACCCTGCTGCAAAACAAAATCCGCTGGCTTATTCCATCCCAAAAGTTACAAGTTCAGTTTTGACTTTTGCGATAATTCTTTTAGTTCCGGCAAGCCTTATTAAAGATAAAATGATGGCCCCAAAGCCTGCAAATTGGCCATGGTGGAAAAAAATTTCCACATACTTGGAGGGACCGCTGGTTATTATCAACCTTTTAACTTTTGGATTTTTACCCTATATCCACGCGGAAACAAAATTTATGTTAGGAAAGAAGATGAAAGACTTATATTTTACGCCCAAGTTCCGGTCCAAAGATTAACATCATGTACAAAAGGAACATAAAATACCTTATTTTTTCGCTATTACCAATTTTAATTAGCGCAGTTTTTTTGTCGTTAAACTTTAACGGTCTTCCATATCAGGTGGGGTTGTTTTTTTCCAGACCGTGGGGAGAAGCGCAACTTTCCGCTCCCAAGTTTTTATTTTTAATCCCAGTTTCCGCTGTCATTTTTTTGATTATTGACACTGGTACAGCTTTTTACTTGGAAAAGAAAGGGAAAAGGGAATTGGCCGATGTTTCCAGAGTGGTGGCGGTTTTGCAGGCGGTATTTTTATCTTTTTGCCTTATTTCCATAGTTTACAACTCATCGCCTCATGATTTTTTTAGGAATCTGGAAATTTTAAATTTAGTGGGTCCGTGGCTAATCTCCTTTTTGGCCGTCTATTTTGTAACCCCGTCAGTTATTAGATTTGCCAACAGCAGAAATTTAATTGACGATCCGGCAACGCATCATCATCCCGCCCAGCTGTTATCAAAACCCACGCCACGGGGCGGGGCGCTGGCGTTTTTTATTGGTTTTGTTTTGGTGTCTTTGCTTTTTCTGCCCTTTACTAAACCCTTGATGGGAATTTTTCTTGGAACTCTTCTTCTTGTTATCGTAGGTCTTATTGATGATAGGGCAAAGTACACCAGTCCAAAAATGAGACTGGTGTTGCAATTTTTGGCGGCTTTTTTTGTGGTAGGGGCAGGGGTGGGCATAAGTTATATAGAAAACCCTTTAGGAAGCACTATTCTTCTTGACCGTGTGGTTATTCCTTTTGATTTTATAGGTCATCACAGTATTGTTTTATTTGCGGATATTTTTGCTGTTTTATGGATTGTGTTTTTGGCAAATGCTGTATCGTGGTCCAACGGCATCGATGGGCAATTTTCTGGTTTTGCTGGAATTGCTTGTCTTGTAATCGCCCTTGCGTCGGCAAAAACTGCCGTTAGCGATAACGATCCCACTCAAATGGGTGTAGCCGTCCTTGCGGCAATAGCTAGCGGCTCCGCATTTGGACTGGCGCCTGCCACTTGGCATCCGCAAAAAATTTTATGGGGCTTTGGGGCGACAGCAGTAGGACTTGTAATTGGAGCTCTTTCCATTCTCTCTTTGTCCAAAGTTTATATTGTTAGCATGGTGCTTTTGGTGCCTTTAATAGATTCTCTAGTTACGGGATTAAGAAGGATTCTGCAAAAGAAATCTCCTTTTTGGGGAGATCGCGGACATCTTCATCATAGAATGTTGGATTTGGGGTGGTCAAAGCCTCAGATAGCCTTGTTTTATTGGCTTGTGACCGCGATTTTTGGAATGATAACGGTTCTTTCCAATGAAAGCGATATTGATCTGGATGTGGTACGGTTTGGCGTTGGGACGGTTTTTTTGATTGTTACTGTTAACCTAGGAGTAGAATGGCGGAAAACAAGGACAAAATAAGCTGGATTGTAATACCTATAATGGGTTGGGCTTGTGTTTGTGCGTTCTTTTGAAGATTAGTAAACTTTTCCAAAAACTTGGATTTTTTGTAGATATCCATGTGAAAGATATAAGGCGATTCCATAGCGTCGGGGAGGTTGGAAAAAAACGCTCCGGAAAGAAGCGTTATCGCTCCAAAAAGATCATTTTGCAAAAAAGCCCCACGGTAAAAAAAGAACCATCCAATAGAAAGCGCTAGTCCAAAATCCGCCACAAAAGCAAAAAACCGCCAGCCTTTTGTTCTTGAGCCGTCATCGTTTTCCGTTCCGCTAAAAAAATCCCAATGGGGAATTTTGTCGCACACAAAATGCGCCACAAAACAAATTGGCGCGGCTAAAATAGGACTTCCGGTAAAATGGGCGATAGCCATTCCGATAAAAGTATGCGGTGTCAAAAGCATAGGTGAGAAACACTATACCACAAAAATTTGGGTTTGTTATACTGGAGAAAACTCTCTTCCACTTCCGAAGTGGAAGAAGTGGAAGAAAAAGGGGTATCTAATACAACAACCGTTTTATTTCTTGAAGAGTTCTCTGGTAATCTGCATTATCAAAAACGAACTTTTTATATCTTTCACCAGTTTTAAAATTAGATAATACCGCTTCTTTTTCGCAAATTCCTTTTACCTTGCGCTCGGTATATTCTTTAAAAGATGACCAAGGGTATTTCTCCAGCTCATCTAATGTTGTCACAATTTTTGCCGAATACGGATTTAAGTGGATATATCTGGAAACATGAAAGAGCTGATTTTCGCTTTTGATCAATTTTGCCTTAAATTGAGTAAGAAATATGGGTCCGCGTCGTTTATTTTTTGTATTGAAATACCTCGTATAGCTGTTTTGAAAATTCGCTAAGAAAATTGCGATTCCATTATCTTTCTTTTGCCTAAGCAAAAAGTGAAAATGATTGGGCATCAAGCAATAAGAAAGTATGTCTACCAAGAAAGAATTCTCCTTTTCAAGAAATTCCATTACTTCTAAATACCTTCCGACAGAAAGTTCGGTAAGTCTTGAGAGTTTTATTGGTGGTGAGTCGTGTCTGTAATAGTCTAGCGCCTGAATCGCTCGAAGATAGTAGTCCTCATTTTCAAAAACTGTACGGTTTTCAATACCTCTGTTAAAGACATGGTAAAACTCCGAATTTACCAGAGGGAGCATTCTTTGGGGCATATTTGTATCTCCTTGCGCTTTAATTTTTAAATATGATTGTTGATTTGTCAACCATAAATCTTCCACTTCGGAAGTGGAAGATTTCTTAACTACCCCCCTGCGTTTGAAATTTGTTTCTCCCTCGCTATTCTGGAGGAAATGTTACCTGCCCGTAATATTCACATAGCGTTTTTTGCCACGGCCCTTTTCCTTTTTTTAACTAATTATTAATATTGAGCCTAAACAAGAGTATTTCTTCGACGATAATGTTTTCGTTTAACATCTGTTTCGTCCTTTTCCTTTCACTGATCCTATCTTTTGGAATTTGATCTTATCAGCTTGTCGGATGTCTCTACCACCTAGCAGATCCAGCTTACAGTTCGGGCCGTCCCCCAGCTAACCCAGCATGGAACTAATTTTAAAGACCCAAAAAGCACACGCTTTTTGGGTCTTCTTCTCTTTAATTTGCTATACTTTTATCATGAAAACAATCATATTTTGTGGGGGACATCATAATTCGTCTATTCCTTTAGCTAAAAAGTTTAAAAATGACGGTTGCAACATTGTTTATGTAGGACATAAGGTAACGCAAAAAAGGAACAGAGAATTAAGTAGCGAGTACAAAGAAGTAACCGCTTTAGGGTTTAGTTTTATCAATTTTGTTTCTCCAAAGTTTTACAAAAACAATAACCCTCTTAAATACCTTTATCTTTTTGGTTCTCTCACTTGGTCTTTCCTAATACTTATCAAATACCGACCTTGTATCCTTGTCTCTTTTGGGGGGTATTTAGCTGTCCCGTTGTGCCTTGCCGCAAAAATTCTTGGAATAAAAATAGTTACCCATGAACAAACTGTTACCATGGGAATGGCCAATAGAGTTATTGCCAAGGTCGCAGACATAATTTTTTTGTCATGGCTCCCAAAAATAACATCACCAAAATACCAATATGTGGGGTTACCGTTACGGGAAGAGATTTTATCCATAAAACCTCGCGGGAACTCAAGGGAATTTAAAACAGTTTTTATTACCGGTGGAAAGCAAGCAAGCCACGCCTTTAACCAATTTGTTTTTGACAATATAGATAATCTTCTTAAAGTTAAAGATTTTAGAATTATTCACCAAACCGCCAAAAATAGCCAAAACGACGACTATCAAAAGGCGCAGTCCTTTATGGAAAAGTACGGCCAAAGTAAATACTGGGCTTTTGATTATGCTTTTGGGGATACTTACAAAAAGGTTTTGTCTACAGCTGACTTTTTGCTGTCTCGCTCTGGTGCCCATATTACCTATGAACTTTGTTATCTAAAAATCCCCGCTATTCTTGTTCCTCTTTCTTGGGTATCGCAAAATGAACAAGAGGAAAATGCCAAAAAGGCTGTAGAGTTTTTTCCATGCGTAATTCTTAATGAGGTACTATTAACAATCGACGGATTCAAAAAGTCGGTTGATGATTTAGTCAAAGTTTGTAGTAAAAAGAAAACATACGGGAATGTTCCACTAGACGCTACCGAGAAGATGTACCTCGAAATCTCAAAACTTATCCAGTAGATACAAGATTAAATCGGGTTTCACCCGAGTCGGGTGAAACCCGAATCGTCTATGATTCCAATCAGAGACCACAATATTAGGTACACAACGCCGTACATTACAAATTTTATCATCGGCATGAATATCGTCGTATTCTTGTTTACCATGCTTTTTTCTTCCGATTTATTTATCTATCAATTTGCCTTAGTACCAGCTTTTTTTAGACCGGAAACCTTAATAACCAGCCTTTTTTTACACGCGAGTTTTGGGCATATTATCGGAAATATGCTTTTTCTTCATGTGTTTGGAGATAGCTTGGAAGATCATTTCGGGCATTTTAAATTTCTTGCCCTCTACCTTTTCTGTGGGGCGATTGCCGGTCTTACTCAAATGGCGTTTTCCTTGGGATCGGATATACCCATTATTGGAGCAAGCGGAGCAATTGCCGGGCTTATGGGGGCGTACTTGGTACTATTTCCCCGTTCCAAAATTGATGTTTTAATCCCCTTTGGAATATATGCAAGCAATGCGACAGTCTCTGCCCCGTTTATGCTTTTGTACTGGATCGCGGCGCAGTTTTTTTATAGTTTGGGAGCAATTGGTTTAGCAGACAGCGGTGTGGCTTATTTTGCTCATATCGGGGGCTTTGTTGTGGGGTGGCTTGTGGCAAAAATAGTTCCCAGAAAGCCGGAAATTATGCCAGATGGTTTTTGGCCGTTGCGATTCTCTTGACTACTTCGTCTTTTCCCAAAACCTCCATGACATTAGCTAAGGGTGGGGTTTGAGATTTTCCCGTTAAGGCAATTCGGATCGGCATAAAAAATTGGCGCGGTGGCGTTTGCGAATTGTCCTGTGATTTGTGAAGCGCTTCGTCAATTTCTTTGGCTTCCCAGCGCAATAGCTTTAAGTTACTTAAGTAACTTAAGTCTTTTATGGTTTTGGAAGGAGAAAGTTTTGACTCTTTAAGCATTTGTTTTACCATTTCTTCCTTGGAAATTTTTGGATCCGCAAAAAAGTAATCCGCCAAATCCCAAAACTCTTTTAGGCGGCGCATGCGCTCTTTGATTAGTGACAAAACTTTATCCAATTTGTTTTGATCTAGGAATTGGATGGGTTGGTCAAATTGGATTAATCTCTTTTTAAGATCCAAGATTGAGAGGTTTCTAATATACACTCCGTTTAACCAATCAAGTTTTGCAATGTCCAAAACCGGAGCGGCAATTCGGATTTTTGAAAAGTCAAATTCTTTTATCATATCGGAAACCGAAAACATCTCATGATCTTTATCGCGGCCCCAGATGGTAAGAGCAATAAAATTTAACACCGTTTCTGGAAGATACCCCTCGTCTCGGTACCAAAAAATGGAAGCGTGCCCCATTCTTTTACTTATTTTTCCTTTGTTGGGATTTCTTAAAAGCGGCAGGTGGGTCCAAATGGGTTCCTCCCACCCAAAGAATTTATACAAAAGAATATGTTTTGGGGCGGAAGAAAGCCACTCTTCGCCACGGATAACATGAGTTATTTCCATCAGGTGGTCGTCCACGACAACAGCAAGGTGGTATGTGGGAAAACCATCAGATTTTACTAGAACTTGATCGTCTAAAATTTTGGAAAGAAATTTTACTTCCCCGCGAATAGAATCGTGTACCGTAATGATTTCATCTTCGGGAATTCTCATGCGGATTACATATTTTTCTCCGTTTGCAATTTTTTGCTGTATTTCATCAGAAGTAAGTTTTTTGCAAAAGCCATCGTACATTGGGGGGAGGTGGTTTTTTTCTTGCTCTTCTCGTAATGCATCTATTCTTTCCTGAGAACAAAAGCAATAATATGCGTGTCCTCTTTCCACAAGCTCCGAGGCGTATTTTTGATAAAGATCAAGCCTCTCCGATTGGCGGTAGGGGCCGTATTTTCCGCCATTGACGGGACTTTCATCAGCCAAAAGTCCTAGCCACTCCAAAGATTTATAAACAACTTGTTCTGCGCCCTCTACAAACCTTTTTTTATCTGTGTCTTCGATACGGATAATAAATTTTCCCCGCGGGTCTTTTTTAGCGTAAACAAAATCAAAAAGGGCTTGATAAGCTGTTCCAATATGGGGATAACCAGTAGGAGAAGGCGCAACCCGTGTTCTTGTCATATAAGGAATTTTATCACAATAAGTCCGTAGATTTCTTTAAATCTTGGAGTAGAATTAGAACATGCCCCCGGAAAAAACGGTGTATATCGTCAATGGTCTTAATTTTACAGCCCGCAGTCTTGCAAAAAGACTTCTTCTGGATGGATATAAGGTAATTTTAAGCGGAACTTTGGGAGGAATAGACGTCGTAAAATTGGCCTCTCTTAAAAACGATCCAAACTTCTCTTTTGCCCCCTCGGACAATTTTGAAAAATCTTTTAAAGAGAAAAAAGACATAGGGGTAATCTATTTTTTTCCGGAGAAATTTATCGACAATGGAAATGACCCCGTAAATCTAAAAATTTGTTTAGACTATGCCGTTAAAAACGGTGCAAAAGTTGTTTTAATATCCCATCTTAATGTCTATCAAGGGGTGGTTTCGGCGGGAAGTGTTGAAAATTATTTTGGAACATCCGAAGCCGACGAAGCCAAATTTTCCCAAATAGAAAGCCGGAGGTATCTTGAGGCGGTTTGTTGGAAACACCGCAAAGCCTATGGAGCAAAGGTGTGTGTCTGCCGTCTTGGTGATGTGTTTGGTCCCGGAATGGACTTTTTATCCCAGAACCCTATTGAGGAGATGCTAAAGGATGCTTTGGACAATCTTCCTATAAGGGTTTTTGGCAACGGTTTGCAAAAACATTTCGCTATATACATTCACGACGCTGTGGAAGCGCTATCCAAATGCGCAGTGGTAGAAGAAGTTTTAGGAAAGATAATTCCGGTAGCAAATACTACGCCCGTTGCGGAAATAGAATTTGCTTACCTTTTAAAAGGTATTGCGAGAAGGGGGTTGGAGATTAAATTTTTGCCCCGTCCGGACGCGCCAATTTTTGCCGATCAAGAGGAATTACTAACAAGCGGATGCTCCTCGCTTTCTTGGAAGGCGAAATTCTCATTAAAAGACGCGGTGCTCGATACCTTTACACAACTTGGTTATTTTAATAACACCAAGCCGCCAAAAGAGACAGTTAAGATAGATCTCTTAAAGGAAGAAAGCTATAAAGTTCCAAGAATTTTTCGGTGGAAAAGGGATCTTGCCCCGATTAAAACAATAGGGGGGTTAGAGGGAGGAGGCGGATTAGAGGGAAAAGAAGGGATAGATGAGAAAGATAGGAATAAGAAAAAAACAGGAGATTGGCTTTTCTCAATCTTAGGATCCTTGGTTTTTATTGCGATATTTCCCGCCTTTTATTTTTTTGCCAATCTTGCCACGGGCACAATTTCTGCCAACCGAGCCAATTACAATCTTGCAGAATCAGCGTTTTTAAGAGCTTATTTTATTCCCCAAATTATCCGGACGCCGCTTGCCATTTTAAATAAAGAGAGTTTCTTGGAGGATTTTCAATCGTTGGTTAGCGGGTATTATCACCTGTCATCTTACCGAGGGGAGTATGGGAATGTTCTTTTGTTGTCACAAAAGATTGCTTTTGCGCTAAGTCCCAATTCGGTAACATTTATAGCGTCTAAAGAGGATATTGCCGGGGGGCGGCAAGATAGCCTTTCCGGTAATCAGCATTTGGGACAAATGCTTGCGCAATTTGCAAAGATCCGCTCACCACTTTTAAAGGGATTGTCCCTTAGGTATTTTTCCAGTTACGCGGGAGTTATGGAATATATTCCCGGTCTTCTATCGGATCTCCCTAATATTTTGGGATACACAAATAAGAAGGAATACTTGATTCTTTTTCAAAGATCAAACCAAATAACTGCCACAGGCGGTGTAGTGGAATCCTATGCGGATATTACCCTTGATAAGGGAAAGATAACGGCAATTTCGGTAGATGATATAAAAAATGTGGATGTAAAAACGGATAAACTTTCTTCCTCTATCGTGCCGGAACCTGTAAAAGTCCTTTCAAAGAGGGAAGATTTTGATATTAGAGATTCTTTATGGAACCCGGACTTTCCAAGTTCTGCACGCGATCTTATAAATGTTTTTACTAATGTGACAGGGAAAACTTACGATGGAGTAATAGCCGTAGACACAAACTTTTTAGCAACTCTTCTTAAAGAAATCGGGGAAGTGTATCTTTCCATGTATGATCTTGAAATTAATGATCAAAACATCCTCGAGAAAATGCAGTCGTTTCAAGATGAGACTACTGGAGGCGGGACCCAAAAAAAGACTTTTACCACAAATCTTGCCCATAAAATACTTGCCCAAAGTTTTGAAAAAAACATTAAGCCCGCCGAATTTTTAAAAAGTATCGCTGATAGCTTTAACAGTAAACATATTATTGCGTATTTTCCGGAATCCTCTTTTTTTGGAAAGTTAAACTGGGATGGGAAAAATGCCAATACCAAAAATGCGGATTATCTAATGGCGGTGGACGCTAATCTTGGAGGCACAAAAACCAATCCTTTTATTACACGATCAATCTCCTACTTTGTTACCTCTAGTAAAGATCCTTCGTATCTTTCGGGAACGGCGACTATTTCTTACTCCCATACTGGGGAAACCAACGCTTGGCCGGTGGGTTCCTATATCAATTTCCTGCGTGTATATGTTCCCCGCGGCGCAAAATTGCAGACTGCTACTCTAAAGAATCTTGAAGATAGTAAAGAAATAAATATTTTAAATGGAGTTCAAGTTGTGGATATTGCCACTTTAACAGAATTTGGGACAAGCTTTGAACTTAAGGCAAAAAACAGTGTATCGTTGGAATTTTCTTATCTTTATCCTAAAGATCAGACAGATTGGTCAAATGGAATTTATCAACTTGCGGTAATAAAACAGCCGGGGATAGTAGATGGGCAGTTTTCTCTTACGATAAATGGCAAGGAACAGCCTGCGGTAAACCTAGATAGCGACAAGGATATTACGGTTGTTCTTAAATAGAATTATTTACTCCAGCCTCCTAAATTCAAAAGTTTCCGTTTTAAAGTTTTTGGCAAAAGTTTCCGCAATAAGCTCCCGTCCGAAAAGGGGGGAAAAGATTAAAAGATCAAGGTGAATCATAGAAAGTTCTGGCCAAGTATGCACGCTTAGATTAGACTGCTCCAAAACAAAGTTTAAGGTCATTCCCCCACCTTTAAAATTTTTGTGGCTTTTTGCGACCCATTTTATTTTAAGATGCTCACAGGATTTTGTTACTGTGTTTTCCAATTCCCTTTTTGCAGTTGTTAGGTTTCTGTCTACACCAAAAAACATCATGGCATAATGTTCAATATGGGGAAGTCTTAATTTTGGAGGGACTTGAAAGGTGTAGATGTTTTTTTCTCCTTGGGAAACATTGTAAGTGTCGGTTTTATCCGTAGATCTTAAAATGTAGAGGGAGCTTGTGTTTTTTACTCCGCTGGCTCCGTGGTACCTGTTAAACCCGTCCAATTTCTCTTCGATTACAAGATCAAATCCACTAATTATTTCCTGTACTTTAAGAAACTTCTCGTCATTTTTTGGTCCGGCGCCAAAACACATGAATATTTTGGCATCTTCTCCGCATGATAAATTTTCTAAAGCTTTCTTTAAAAACAGAGTAACTCCGGGCGCTGTATATGGGGGGTCAAAGGCGACGGATTGGAAGGAGCCCTTTAGGTCCCTTAGGTACCTTAAGTCACTTAAGACAACTATTATGGGAAGAGAATGTTCTGTGGCGGTTTCTTTAATGGCGTTGGCAATTTCTTTGTCCACTTCTACGACAGTAACACTTTTGGGTTTCCCTACCATAAAGCATGCCAAAGACACCAAGTCATCGTCGCCTAAAATCAAAATGTCTTTCCCATCCAGCGCGGTTTTCTGATGCATTATTTGGGCCTTCTTTAACGAAGTTTCTTCTGTGGCAAAGAATTGGTCAAACTCCCGCTTTGGGACAAGATTGTATTTTTTGCGTGTCGTCTCTATTATGTTTTCCACGTTATTGACATTGTACCATCTGATTGGTAGTTTTTAATGCTAGTGACTAAGAAGAAGAAAATCATCAATAAGAGGTAAGTGGCTAATCCGCCGGAGGGCGGTTTTTTTTCCTTAAAAACCCGAAAGGATAGGAGGCTTAAATGGGACGGGGTGAACATAGCTACATAACTAGAGGGAAGGTTCCTGGTACAGCGGTCTGGTATGGATGGATTCCCGGACAAGATGTTGGACTTCTCCGCAAGGCACATACACGATGGACCGAAAACCATGCTGTCGGGTTTTATGTTATTGGAGCAAACGACCAACTGATTTACGCTTTTGGTTGGGGCTTGTTTTTTTACAAAATTGGGTTACGCTTTTTGTGTGAAGACTACCTACGGAATTACAATTATTGGCGCCGGGCCGGCAGGTTTGTTCGCCGCACTTGAGCTTGTAAAACTTGGCGTAAAAGACATTGTTATTTTAGAGAAAGGAAAAAGTATCGATAAACGGGATAAAAAAGAAACTTTGTGCGGGGTTGGTGGAAGCGGTACTTTTAGCGATGGGAAACTTCATTTTAGTTTAACTTTAAGTCAGGAAAGACTATTGGACTTTGTTGACCGTGAAGAGGCACAGAATCTTCTAAATTATGTAGAAAAAGCCTTTTTGGATTTTGGGGTGACGGCTCCCGCAACTCCCGCGTCATTTGAAAAAGCGGAACATCTAGTAAAAAGATGCGAAAGATACAATATTAAACTGTACACTAGAAAATGCCGCCATGTGGGAAGTGATGCTTTGCCCGGAGTTATTAAGGAAATTTCCAACAGTCTTTTCCAAAGTGGTGTAACGATAATCCCCGAATGTGAAGTTTTTAAAGTAGTCAAAGACAAAAAAGGAGAATTTAAAATAGAAACCTCAAGTGGGGAATTTTCCTCAAAAATAATACTTATGGCCCCCGGTCGTGTGGGAACAAAGTGGTTGCAGGACATGGCAAAAATTCTTGGTATTGCCTACGAATATCAAAAAGTGGAAATCGGAGTGCGGTACGAATTTCCCGCTTCCGTAATGGAAGAGCAAACGAAAATTATGTATGAGGGTATCTATTCTGTTCAGACTCCCACTTTTGACGATACCGTGCGGACACTGTGCCCATGCCCCAATGGTTTTGTGGCAATAGAAGATTACGGAGGTTATGTTTGTGTAAATGGTCATTCCAATTCGGGCAACGAATCACCCAATAGCAATTTCGCTTTGGTCCAAGAGGTCGTACTTACTGAACCTGTAGAAAATACTACCGATTACGCAATATCTATTGCAAAACTTGCAACAACGCTTGGTGGGGGAAAACCTTTAATTCAAAGGCTTTCTGATCTTATGGCAGGGCGCAGGAGTACCGCAGAAAGGATTGCCAAAAGTTTAATAATCCCGACACTAAAAGATGCAACCCCCGGAGATATCAGCATGGCTTTGCCATATCGCATTGTAAAAAATCTTTTGGAAACCATAGAAATATTGGATAAAGTCCTTCCGGGAATTAATGCTGGGTCAAATTTATTGTACGCCCCCGAAATAAAGCTCCGCGGTTCTAGGATAAAGACCAATAAACAGTTGGAAACACAATGCGTGGGATTATTTGTGGCGGGCGACGGCGCTGGGGTTTCCGGAAACATAGTAGGGGCGGCGGCAACGGGTGTTATTGCCGCGCGGGGTATTTTAAAGTCGCTTTAAGCAGGGATTAGATATGAACTACTTTTCCTTGGAAGTTGCGGGATGTAAAAGAGAGCTTCCCATAATTTCCATTTCTCCAAAAATAAAAATTGCTTCCTTTAACCTTTTAGGCGATGTCGAGCTTGTTGATAAGTGTGCAAAGCTTCTTGTCGCAAAAGTAAAAGATATTCCGTTTGAGATTATGGTAGGACCCGAAGTGAAAGTAGTTCCTTTGGTTCACAGAATGGCAGATATCATGGGTCAAAAAAAATATGTGATTTTTAGGAAAAACATTATGCCGTATATGGTTAACCCCGTTACTTCTAAAGTAAAACCTTCTTTGGTTTTGGATTCCATTGACGCCAAGGAACTTGCAGGCAAAAGAGTTTTGATAGTAGATGATGTGGCTTCTTCGGGAAATACTACAAGAGTAATAATAGAGATGCTTAAAGAGATCAAGGCGAAAATGATTGGTGTTGCGACGATTGTAAAGCAAGGTGTTGTGGCGGAATTGCCAAAGCAGTAAGGAAACTTATGGGGGTATTTGGTGGAAGCGGGGTTTGCTTCCCTTCCATTGACTACCCCCTGTTTTTTTGCTATTGTAAGGAGCAATTAGTAATTTTTGAGTGTTGTGGGGTGGGTCAGTCTCGCCCTATTTTTTTGAATTCATATGCCTATAACAGAATTTTCATCTGCCTTAAATCAAGTTTGCAACGAGAGAGGAATTTCTCCCGATTCGGTTGTGGACGCTATTAAAACATCTCTTGTTGCCGCTTATAAAAAAGATTTTCCGGGAACGGCGGCAATTGATCTAGTTGCCGAGGTGGATAAAGAAACGGGTGAGTCAAGAGTTTATAAAACTTTGGATGACGGGTCTTTGCAGGATATTACTCCGCCGGGATTTGGAAGAATAGCGGCCCAAACCGCCAAACAAGTCATTTTACAAAAAATCCGTGAAGAAGAAAAAGGTGCTGTAATGGAGGAATATAAAAAAAGAATTGGTCAGGTTGTGGCCGGGCATATTTTTAGAATGGAAAAGGGTATGGCTATTGTTGATTTGGGGAAAACACAGGCCCTGCTTCCGCAAAGCGAGCAAATCCCCGCCGAAAGATATTATATAAATCAGCGTCTTAGGGTTCTGGTTAAAGAAATAAGAGAAGGGACAAAGGGTCCCGAGGTAATAGTTTCAAGAAGTGATCCCAGGTTTATTATGGAGCTTTTTGCCACCGAAGTACCAGAACTGGCTTCCGGTGTCGTTAAAATAGAAGCTATTGCAAGAGAGGCGGGGTCGCGGACAAAAATGGCTGTTTCTTCAAGTCAGGAAAGGGTCGATCCTGTAGGGTCCTGCGTTGGTCAAAAGGGGGTGCGGGTAACTAATGTTATTGCCGAAATTGGCGATGAGAAAATAGATATTATTTCATACTCTTCTGTAAGAGAACGGTTTATTGCGGCAAGTTTATCTCCGGCTAAGGTACGAGATGTTGTCTTGGATGTGGAAACCAAAACCGCTACGATTGAAGTTGCAGAAGATCAGTTATCTTTGGCAATTGGACGGGAGGGGCAAAATGTAAGATTGGCCGCAAAACTAACCGGTTGGAAGATAGATATTAAGGGAGCCAATTCCCCTCAAGAGGGGAGAAAATCAGATCAAAAAGACCAATTAGACAAATCGGAAAAAGTAAAAACAAAGCCCAAGACCAATAAAACAAAGGCTATAACTAAAAAGCTCAAGAAAACCAAGTAAAACATGCAAAAAAGACCGCCGGTTGTCACAATTATGGGCCATGTGGATCATGGCAAAACCTCTCTTTTAGACGCCATTAGACATACCAATGTGGCGCAAAAAGAATTTGGCGGAATTACCCAACATGTCGGCGCTTATCAGATAACATACAAAGATCGTCTTATAACTTTTGTGGATACTCCGGGGCATGAAGCTTTTACGCAAATGCGGGTTAGAGGAGGTAGGGTTGCCGATATCATTATTTTGGTCGTAGCTGTAAACGAGGGGGTAAAACCCCAAACTGTAGAGGCTATCTCTCACGCTAAAGCTTCCGGTGCTCCCATTATTGTCGCTCTTACTAAAATTGATATCCCCGGAATAATTCTTGAAAAAGTAAAAAAGGAACTTGCAGTAAACGGTCTTTTGGTAGAAGGTTTTGGCGGAGATATCGTTGCCGTTCCAGTATCAGCCAAAGAGAATAAAAATATCAACGAGCTTTTGGATACGATACTTCTTGTATGGGACATGCGCGTGGAGAGTGTTGAGAAGAAAGAATTTAGCGGTTTGGTTATAGAATCCCTTTTGGATAAAAAGAAAGGTCCTGTGGCATCTGTGATCGTGCAAAGCGGGACACTTGCGGTTGGAGACACGATCTTTGCTGGGAATTTGGAATGCAAAGTTAAGGCGCTAATTGGTTTTAATAACGAACAGATTAAAAGTGTCGAAGCTTCAACTCCTGTGGCAGTTTTAGGATTTAAAGAAGTCCCTTTAGTTGGATCGGTTTTAGCAAGTACCTCTCACGAAGTTCAAGATGATATTAAAGAAGAGATAATAGAAGTTGATGGCAAGGGAAAAAAGATTTTAAACATTGTAATAAAGGCTGATGCGCAAGGAACTCTGGAAGCCATTTTGGCGGGAGTTGTAAAACTTAAAAGCGAACAGGCTATTTTAAATATTCTTCATAGCGGGGTTGGGGATATTACACAAGGAGATATCCTCTTAGCCAGCACAGCGGGAGGAATTGTAATGGGGTTTAATGTTAGGTATCCTTCCGAAACCGAGTTTTTTGCTAAAGGAAGAAAAGTTATTGTAAGGACATATCACATTATTTACGAACTTTTGGACGAATTAGAAGGAGCTCTAGAGGGAGTAGTGGAGCTTGAGGAAGAAAAAATAAAGGGGCGGGCGCAAATTGTGGCTATATTTAATCTTCCTTCTGGAGATATTATTTGCGGGTGCAATGTATATGCTGGACGGTTTAAGGTGGGGGATAAGGTGGCTATTTGGGATAGCGAAGAAAATCTTAAAGATTTTTTAAAGGATCCCAAAAAATCGGAATTCAATCCTCTTTTTGAAACTAAGATAAAACGAATAAAACAAGAGCATGATTTTGTGGATGCCGCCCCCGCAGGCAAAAACTACGGTTTTTTGTTCGACCCTCAATATTTAACTCCCTCTGTAAATTTCATCATCCACAAGCACTAATTAGAATTTCTAATTCCTATTTTTTAATTATTGATTAATGTTCAAAAGCTACTGCAGAACTGTAAGATACGCTTTATCTAGTGGATCATACAAAGAAACTAAATACCTATAAATTTATTCTAACTCAGAGGTAGAAGAAATAAGAAGATAGAAGAAACGCTCTTTAATTAGAGAAAAGCACTTTTAACAAAGTAAGTCTTTAGTCAGTAAGTCTTTAGTTTATGTCTAGTTCTATGGACTAGACTACTGAACTATTATCTTTTTACATCCTTTCTTTTAAATCCTGTATATTCGGTTCTTCTGTTATAAACTCCCCAAGGACCTATTTTTTTGTATGCTCTAGAATTAAATTCCGATTCAACTTTTTTTCTTCGCTCAAATATTAATTCAAACCCGTTTTTGTTTTCCGCAAAAATCTTTTCAATTCTCGATATTGTCCCCTTTCCAACATGTAATGTTTTTTGAATTTCTTCGTAAGAAAAATTGTGTTGTAAGCACCAGGCAACTTCAACGCGTCTTCCTATTTTTATTCTTTCGTCAAGAGTAAGAATTGATTTAATTATATCTTCGACCTCCTCACCGTTTTTTGCCGCAAGTAGGGAATCCCTAACTCCATTAAAAGCCGAAAAAACTAATTTTTCTTCCAAATTTTTATATCTTCTTGGCATAGTAATAAATATTAACTGGAAATTGTTAAATAAACATTTTAATTACCAATTCCAATGTTAGTTCCATGGTCTAGTCCATGGAACTAATAGAATGTTATTGATTTAACGCTATCTAGTCAAGCAATAATTATTTAGTTTTGGTGCTAGAAAGAAAAGAGAAATTTAACCCCACCTTTTATCTGATTGAGGGTGATTTAGGATGTGCGCAACTTGCGGATGCAGAAAAAAAACTAAAAAACCCAAAGAGAAAAAAAATAATAAAATATACTACAGGATTAAATTTTGGTACAATGAGGGCCTTGTAGCTTTTAAGCGAAGTTTTTTTATCTTTGCCGATCTTGAAGGGAGGACGCGATGGAAGAAGGGATCCCGTTTTTTTCTCTTGTTGATCGTCAACGCAATTCGAAAAATGCTTGCCGATGCTCTTCGGGTCGGCAAAATTGCAAAGGAGAATTTCTAGAAGGGGGAAAAATGGAAGACAATTTTTGTACAGAGATTGCTCAACTGAATGATTTACGGGTGGGGCTGTCCGCGATAATTGCGGATACGCGGGATGCGGCCTTCGGCAGTTTGACTGGCCCGAGTGTGTTGTTTGCGGCCGTCCATGCGGACGCGTTGGCTCTAAGCCTTGCATCTTGCTTGGTAGAACTTCAGAAAAAGATGCACGATGATGCAGAGAGAGAGGGCAGCGTTCACTTTTTGGTGGGTGATTTAGAATATTTTTGGTAACGAAACCTCATCTTTTTTTGTCTTTTCAAGCGATAAAAATCCATTAAGTTTCTTAAACATTCCTTTGCAATCTGTGAACTTCGAAAGTCTCCTTTTAAGAAAGTATGCGTTAAGCCAAACCTTTGCGTTTTTAAACGACGAAAAACCCCTTATACTATTAAGTCGTGATTTTAGATGGGAGTTATATCCTTCAATTAAATTAGTGGTGTTTGGAGCATACTCAAACTGATGATAATTTGTTAATTCCTCTCTTCTCATATAAATATCGGCCAGCCAAGAAACACACTTCTCATCGTCACTATAAATATTATGATTATGTATTTTTGCAATCTCCCAAAGCAATTCTGGGAGACAAAGTCTTTTTACAAACATTTCATTTACCGCAAGATAGAAATCTAGATATTTTTTGCTTGTTTTTAATCCTAAATCCTCTTGAATATTATTCCTGTAATGCTTAAGGCAAGTTTGGATAACAACATTGGGAAATATGTATTTGGCCGCTCGCTTTATCGCGTCGGTATCGTCACAAACTACATATTTTAAGTTGTATCCTAGGAGATCCAAATGTTCAAAGAAGGCAAGAAAGGCTGGATAGTTTTCTGAAGGGACGAGAGCGAAGTGTGGAATATCGTGTGTTAGAAAATCTATTCCATAAATAGCTGGTATTTTATCTTTATATCCTCCGACATTTAAATATGTCCCATCAACTTCCGGTAATCCGCTAAATTTACTGACATCGCAAAATTCCCTTGTTACATCCAAATTGGAAGGTAGTTTATCGAGAAATTCTTTAACATTTTTATATACCAAAGATCCTACGCAATTTACCTGTTTTCCAATCTTTCCAAAAGAGACTCCGTCCAAATACAGATTGGCTAAATCCTTGGAAGAAGGTTTACCAAACGAGTAGTCTTTTGAGAAAGTTTTCCCACATTTTTTACAAAGATACCTTCTTACATAATTTCGTTTTTGATGTTTGATTACAAACTCGCTTTTAAGACATAGAGGGCACCTTGGATGTTTAGTTTTTTTAACCATAATTGGCTATTTTAGGGGAAAAACTAAAGATTTGCTCGTTATGAAGCTGAGAGATGGCTATTTCACCCACCACTTTTTGAACGCTACCGAGAGAGAGTAGTATTTTTCCGTTTCTGTTTTGGACCCGAGGGCGCGGAAGTATGCCAACCCCCGGATCTTTTCTTTTTATCAACAACTTCGTGATAAAATAGCCCTGTGGGGGAAAATCAGATAGAAGAAATAAAAAACCGCCTTGATATAGTTTCCGTTGTGGGTTCTTATCTTCACCTTACCAAAGCCGGAAAAAACTACAAAGCTTCTTGTCCTTTCCACGCCGAAAAAACGCCTTCTTTTATGGTCAGTCCGGAAATTGGGGTTTATAAATGCTTTGGCTGTGGAAAATCAGGTGACATTTTTTCTTTTGTTGAGGAATTTGAGCATGTGGATTTTAAGGACGCTTTAGATATTTTGGCGGAAAAGGCTGGGGTCCGTTTAGTCAAAATGTCGCCAACTGGAGAAAAAACCCGTAAGGAAAAAATCCTTGAAGCCAATTTTTTGTCCGCGGAGTTTTATCACTACCTTTTAACCCAACATAAGTTTGGTGAGGTTGCCAGAAACTATCTTAAAAACCGTGGTATTACGGATTCTACAGTCAAAGATTTCCAGATGGGTTACGCTCCCCGCTCTTGGGATTCCTTGGGAAATTTTTTAATCAAAAAAAATTTTTTAGTTACAGATCTTGCGGCAGGAGGCCTTGTTAAATCAAAAACAACCGGTAGGGGATTTTTTGATATGTTTCGAGGACGACTGATGTTTCCATTAAAAGACACGCGGAGTCGGGTCATCGGGTTTTCGGGAAGAACTTTGTTTAATGAGGAACCGAAATATATCAACACCCAAGAAACAGAAATATTTAAAAAGGAGTCGTTTCTTTTTGGAATAAATCTGGCAAAAGACGCTATTAAAAAGAAAAAGTTTGCGGTTGTTGTTGAGGGGGAATTTGATATGATAACGCCGTTTCAACACGGGCTAACCAATATCGTGGCTTCCAAAGGAACTAGTCTTACTCGCCATCAGATTGGAATTTTAAAAAATCTTTGCGATGAAATGGTGATATTTTTTGATACCGATACGGCGGGTCAAGAGGCGTCCCTGCGGGGTATTGAGCTTGCGGAAAGCGAGGGGATAAATGTAAAAATTGGAGAGTTGCCGGATAAGTATAAGGATCCGGACGAGGCGGTGCGGGCGGATTCTGCTGGGTTTTTCTCCTGCGTTAAGAATTCGCTAGGGGTATATGATTACTATATCGCTCAAGCCAAAAAACGCTTTGATCTTAAGGACTCAATAGGAAAAAAGAAAGCGGGGGATTTTGTGGTGTCAAAAATCGCGGGAATCGTAAATCCCATAGAAAAAGAACACCACATAAAGCACCTCGCCGAAATTTTAGATGTTTCGCAAAACGCGGTATGGGATTTAATAAAAAATTACGAGACAAAAAAAGCTTTAGGAATAAAAAGTAACGAAGATATTGATGAAACAGGAAAAGCGGCAAAAGGTGATGCGGAAGAACTGCTTTTGGCGGTTCTACTTAAGGCCCCGATTGACACTTCGCAAAAAAATCTTAATAAGTTGGATCCCAGGGATTTTAAGAGAGGAGAAAATTCCCAGATATTTACGGCATTAAAAGATTACTTAATTTCAAGAAAAAAACCTTTGGATATTAAGGTATTCCTTTTAAACTTACCAGACAATCTTAAAGAAATTGTCCAAGCGTTGTATCTTAAAGACATATCAGATATCGCATTTTACCCCGATAAATTAGAAAAGCAGTTGACAAATTTATCGTTAAAGCTTAAAAGAGAAGCGGTCAAGGCTGAACTTAATGAAATTAGTGGTAAAATAAAGACAGCAGAAAGAGAAGCTAGGGAAGAAGAGCTAAAAACTTTATCGGATAGATTTAAAGAATTATCAAAAATCCTTTCGCGTTTTGAAAAATTCAGTTATGAGTAATTTAAAAGACGATCCCAAAACAAAAGAGCTTATAGTTCTTGGAAAACGCCGGGGGTATATTACCCAAGATGAGGTTTTAAAGTTGTTTCCTCAAGCGGAAGAAAAAATCGAGGTTTTGGACGAGCTTTTTACAATTTTTATTGAATCTGGAGTAAATGTATTTGATACTACCGAAGAAGCGCAGGAAGAAAAAAGAAAGGAAGATCTGGAAAAAGTCGAAATTACCGCCTCTCTTGATGTTTCAATTACGAGCGATCCGGTAAGAATGTACCTGCGGGAAATTGGCAAGGTAAAACTTTTGACGGCCATTCAGGAAATTGACTACTCACAAAAATGTGAAGTAGGGAAATTTTTACGGATAATGGAGAATTTAAAAAATAAAGGGAAAAGTTTGGATGATAAAACGATCGCTAAAATAATGGGACTTAAGCCAAAGGAACTTAAAGGGGTAAAAAAGCTATTGGAAAAATTAAAGAAGGAAAAAAGGCTTGATGAAATCCCAACGGCAAAAAGCGAACTTATCCGTTGTAATTTACGGTTGGTGGTTTCTATTGCCAAAAAATACATTGGGCGGGGGCTTCCATTTTTGGATTTAATTCAGGAAGGAAACCTAGGATTAATGCGGGCGGTTGATAAATTTGATTGGAGACGGGGTTTTAAATTTTCTACTTACGCCACTTGGTGGATTAGGCAAGCCATTACCCGCGCTATTGCGGACCTTGCACGGACCATTAGAATTCCTGTTCACATGATAGAAACCATTAACAAATACAAAAAGGTTAAAAGAGAATTGGAGCAGGAGTTAGGGCGCGAGCCCACTCCGGAGGAAATAGGAAATATTATGGGAATTGAGCCCGAGAAGGCGCGGGAAATTGTAAAAATATCGCAAGAACCCACATCAATAGAAACCCCCGTTGGCAAAGAAGAAGACAGTAGGCTAAAGGAATTTATTCCCGACGATTCTTCCAAAGGCCCAGACGAGATAGCAAGTTACGAGCTTTTAAAAGGTCACATCGGTGAGGTACTTTCAACACTATCGCCGCGAGAGCAGAAAGTATTGGAATTAAGATTTGGTTTGGTTGACAATAGGCCACGGACTTTAGAGGAAGTGGGGAAAGAATTTGGTGTAACGCGCGAGCGGATCCGTCAAATAGAGGCCAAGGCCCTGCGGAAACTCCGTCACCCATCCCGCAGTAAGAAGCTTAGAGATTATCTGACATAAGAGCTTTGGAAGTGTCCCAGAAATATGGGTTTCCCAAAACCTCTTTTTCGTAGGCCCACCATTCCACCCCCCAAAAGTATTGGTCTTTTAGACCGGTCTTTTTTGCGTACTCTATCATTTGGACAAATTTTTCTTTGCTCATAGTGTGGTCTTTCTCTTCCCGTGTCATTTCCAGAATTGGTTTTGTACCCCATGGCTCCGCTTGAAGTTCGGTTACAATCATCTTTTCAATATTTACTCCCATGACTAGCGCTTTAAATTTGTAAAACGAAGGTGGTAGGGGGTAATTAAAATAAACCGATTTATTAACAAACGGTATTTTAAAAGCCGAGCTTTTATACATCGATATAGCTAGGATGTCCCCAAGGTTTTTTGATAAAAACCACAACCCGCCCTCACCGCTGTCTTGAATAACTATCTTCCCCGTGGGATTAAGAGTTCTTACAAGTTCAATTTCGCGCTTTAAAAAATTGGTATCGGCAAGGGCTTTTGGGCAATCCCCAAAAGGGAAAAATGGTTCGTTTTCCACTTGCCAAGCGGAAATTGCTGTGTTGTCTTTATACCGTGTTACAGTTTCCTTTATAACGGATAGAAGTTTTTCTCTCTGATCGTTTTCGCTTCTGCCTTTAATAAATAGGGGGTCGTGACATTCCGGCCATCGCGGAACCTTCCGGCCTATGGCCAAGACCACCTTTGCGTCCCTTTTTTTAGCCTCTAAGATTTGAAAGTCCAGATCGGAAAAGTCATAAACTCCGTCCAAGGTTTCTATTTTATTCCAATAGGCTCCCAATCGCAGATTTTTAATTTTTAAATCATCCAAAACCGCAAGATAAGTTTTTTTCCAATCAAGCGACAATTCGTTTTGAGCATAGTAAGGGCTAAAATTTGCGCCGTATTCAATTTTGTCGGTATCGTAAACGGTCACCGTAGATGTTAAAACAGCAATAGATGATAATAGGGAAACCGCGCTTTTAATTATAGTATCTAGTAAATCCATATGCTAAATAATGTACCCCTTTATTTTTTCTGGAACAAGATTAAGCTCGTTTTTCCAACTGGTTAGCGAGATTTCTTTTATTGGATTAGCTTCCAAAAGAAAAGTTTTAAGAAGATCAATCTTTTCCGCGGGTTTTCCGCATAAAAGTTTGGCAATCTTTTTATTTGTTAGCGCTTTAATATAACCATCCTCCTGCCCCATAATGTAATCTGCAATGAAAATCGGTTTTCCTAAGAGTCCTGCCTCCACAGACATTTGGGCAACGGAAAAGGCAAGAACGCATCTGCTTTTAGCCACCCAATCAGCCATTTCTTGTTCATTTAACCAACTTAAAAACCGCAAATTTCTTCTATTTTTAAACTCTTTTGATTTTTTTTCATAAAATTTTGTGTTTTTTCCGCAGACAAAAACGAATGTGTAGGGAGTATCCTTAAATGTTTCCGACATGATTTTGATATATTTATCCGTTTTATGTATCCATCCGCCACCCGCTGTGACAAGAATGATATTCTCCGTATTTGTTTTGGGGTTGAAATAAAAAGCCGGTCGGGCTAAAGGTCCCGAAAGAAAGATGTCGCTTTTTTTAACTCCCATCTTTTGCACTTTGGAAAGGTCGTTTGGCCAGAAAGCCAAGTATTTATCGGCGCGCGGCTTTGCCATATATGCCATGTGAAGCACTGGGTCCAAAAGAACCATCATTGTTTTGGCGTGGCAAACTGGATGAATAAACGGATGTGTTGATATTACAAGATCGAATGATTCAAGGTTACACTTTAATTTTCCTAATCTTTTTTCCAAGCCATGAGTTGCCGCTTCTATGTAAAGGTTGGCGACGGGCATTCTATCGGTAAGATTAAAAAGAGATCGGTAACTTTTTGGGGATTTGGTTAATATCTTGTAAAGATCTCCGTTTACTTTGGGGATAACATCAAAAACCTGCGCCGAATGACCCCAGATTTTTATCCAAGATTCCAAAGCTGTCGCAACAGAAAAATGACCTTGTCCTCCGGTTCCGGTTAATACCGCAATTTTTTTCATGCGCAAGTCACTTTAGCTCAAATGTTACAGTTACCGTTTTTTGAATATTTGTTGACCCGGGCTCCACAGGAACGCTTCCACCTCCGCCCATTCTGCCATAATCTGCTTTAAGCACAGGGTAGGGTGACGATGTTCCGCCTTCGGCCACATTTAATACTTCACCAAGCCTTTTTCCCGAGGATCTAGCTATTATGTCGGCTTTACTTCTTGCATCATTTATCGCCTCTCCAAGCAAGGATTTTTCTATTTCTTTAGTATCTTCTATGGAAAAGCTGGGGCCATATACATTGGTGGCTCCCGATCCTGCCAAGAGTGTTGCTAAATCGGAGGCTCTTTTTACATCTTTAAGATTTATGGTTACTGTGTTCAAAACATTCCATTGTCCGGGTTTATATTTTTGACGGTCTCCTTCGTACACATAATCCTGATTTTGATAAATACTTAAATTTTGCGTTTGGATATCCGTTTCCGCGATTCCAAAATCTTTAACCGCTTTGGTAATGGCAGAAATTTTGTCATTAACTTCCGCTATAGCCTTTTCTTTACTATCGTTGTATGTGCTAACGCCGGCAGAATACGAAGCCACTTGATTGGCCTCCTTTTTCTCTGACATTCCAGAAACAGTTACCGATTTCTGATAGCTGTAAGTTAGGTTTCCCCAATTAATATTCCGCCACGGAAAAAGATATGAAAGAAGAAGAATGATAACCGTTGTAAATAAAACCAAAATCATTGCCTGCAGTGGAAGTTTTGAAAAATTCATATTCGTATTATAGATATGAAACAAACTTAAGCTATTAATGATCTTATCGTATCAAAAATTAAAAAGAAAAGAAAATAGAAAAGCGGCATCCACAATTATATTTGGACACCGCCTTCCTGGGGGTAATGGAAAGTGGTTACTTTTTGCCCTTCTTTGCTTTCTTCTTTTTTGCAGCCACAATTTCTCACCTCCTTGGGTAAATATATTGAGACGAAATTTAATCGATTCTCAATGATTTAAATTAAAGACTATTTATTTTGGGAGTCAATAGATACTTTGTCGGGAATTATTCGCGGCAACAGTTTATGGCTTTTGTAACAAGGTTTCCAAGGGTATCAAAAATGGAAGACTTAAAAATAATTTTTGAAATTTTTTTATCATCTTTTAAAAAATTAATATTTGTATCGTCAATTTTTGGAAGGGATTTCTTATCGATAACTTTTAGATTTAATCCCCAAAAAAGACTATACAATTTGTAAGCCTTATCAAACATTCCTTGCGCCTCTTTATTGTCCCCTTTTCCTAGCATTTTTGTTCCAACTTCAATAAGGCGCATGGATCCGGCTAGGAGATGTTTGCTAATGCACCATATTTCCCCTTCGTAATCTTTAACAATTTTTGCTAAAAGTTCCTTGCGCATTTCACGAACCTCTCTTAAAATTTCATAATATCTTTCTTTTTTTGTTTTTTCCGCGGTAAAAAAAAGATGTTCCTCGATGCTGATTAAATTCATTATCCCGATAGATAAATCTTCATCAGAGGAAAGATCCAGCTTTCCACCGTTTTCTAATTTTTTCACTTTTTCCAGAAGCTCGTTTACATCGTTAGTCATATTGTTAAGTATAACGCTAGGCTTAAAACAAGTAAAAGCGAAACTGGGACGATAACCTTTTGATAAGGAAAATATACTGTGCCTTGGTTTTTTCTTCTCAAAAAATTCTCAATCCCTTGGGAAATAATGAAAGTTACTAGCCCTAGGAAGATTCCCAAGGCTAATTTGTCTACGCCAAGGACTTTATTTAACGGATTGCCAAAAAAATCTTTAAGATACAAGGGTGCTACGATCAAAATCAACATCGCAATGGTTGAAATTACTTCTCTGTTTGGAACTGCAACTTTTTTTCTTTCCAAAAAAGTAGCCAGCCATAATCCGGAAGCTATTATCATGGCTCCAATCCATAATCCCGTGATAATGTCATCAACTCCAAAATACCGAGAAAGTCCTATCCCCGCGCCAACGGCTAGTGTACAAACCGGACAGACAGCGAAAGCGCTTTGCGCAAAAAAGAAAAGTGAGAATAAGAGAAAGAAAAAAGCAACAGCAATCATATTACGGCAACCCGGCCTTACTTCGTAAGTAATTTTTTGCTTCATCAATTCCTATAAAACATTTGCCATTGGCGAACAAAAAGGGAACCCCGACGGTTTCCATGCCTAGGTTGCAGGATTTTGCTACCTCAACGAGTTCTTTGGAATTTTTGGCATTGCCATAAACTTCTTTTTCTTCGAAATTTACTTTTTCTTTAATTTTATTTTCTTCAATGTATTTTGCTAAATCTTTGCAATGGGGACAAGTATTACCAAAGTAGAGAACAGTTTTCGAGGTATCTATTTTGGAAGCGGGTTTACCGGATAATGAGGATACTGCCAAAAAAGCTAATCCTGCCACAATAAAAATTAATCCGCTAAAGGTTAATTTCCCCATGCCGAGAAATCTATCAAATATATCGATGTTCATCAATGACTTATCGTTTTTCAGTAAATAGGGGGGTTCCCGATTAGTACAGTTTGTTATTGTAAAAAGCATCTTAAAGAGAGTAGTATACAGGAAGTGATACAATTTGGGGGGTTCGCACACAAGGATTTTATAAGATGAGTAGCCGTGTGAGGAACTCCTTAAATGTATGAGTACAAGCACCAAAAATCAAAGCAAAATATTGGTGGATATAGGGTCTTCTACTGTTAAGGTCTACAAGCAGAAAGGAAGTGCTGTCAGCCCGCTTTTTACAAGGTCGATACCATTTAAGGAGCGGTTTGATCAAGATATAGGAATTTATGAGCCAAACAAGACCGAGCTTTTTGAACTTCTTAACGAGATTAAGGACAAACACCCAGATTCACAAATAAAGTTATACGCGACCGCTTTATATCGAAAACTTACCACAAAGGCAAAAACAGAATTGATATATGAGGTGTTTGTGAGAACTGGACTATTCTTTAACATAATCTCCCACGAGCTGGAGAACTTCTATTTAGAGATCGCCCTTGTAGGAAAATATACTAAAGATGAGCCTGTTTTGCTTGTCAATATCGGGGGTGGTTCCACGGAACTTGTCGCCATGTATGGAAACGAAGCGGTAGAAAAACGCAATATAGATTTTGGGGTTGGAACTATACTTACAAATTTTCCAAAGTTAAACGAAAATTATTCTGGCCATGATTTGCAAGAAGTAGTTGAGAGCATCAAAGAAAAATTACCGGAACTGCAAAATGGGTTTAGTACCGCTATTTACAATGGTGGGGAATTGACCTATATGAGGCTTGCAAAATATAAATTAGATAAAAACTTAATTTTTTCGGATCCGAATCACCCAAATACAATCTCTGCCGAATATTTTCTCAAGAGGAATAGGGAAATCTATAGCGAAGTGTCAATTAACGACCTAAAAAACCTAATGCCCGACAATCCTAATTGGATGTTGGGATCCAGAGCTTGCTGTGCCATTGCGCAAGCCGTGTTCGATAAATACAATGTAAAAACAATCGTCCCGTCAGATTCGAATTTGATCGATGGTGTTGTAAGACAGGAGTTTAGGTATGTAACAATAAGCGGTAGCTTTAGAAAACATCTGCCCTACATCTTAGAAGCAAGAAAGAAACTTGTGGAAGGAAAGGTCCAAGTTTTAAGCTCACGTTTTACCGAGCCAAAGAATCCCGGGGAGGAATTTGTAGTTTTTACTGGGGAGGAGAACGCAACACCCTTGGAATTGGAAAGGCACCACCTAGATTCAATTAATAGGTCAGATGCTTTGATAGTATGCGATCCTGAAGGATATGTAGGAGCTTCTGCTTTAATCGAGATTGGATATGCGCAATCAATTGGTAAAAGGATAATATTTACAGAAAAACCCGAAGAATTCATGCTCAACACTTTGCCACGGGAGGTTGGTTTGTAGGAAAGTGAGAATATGGGTCGTATCCGGGGTAGGCTTCAGTTTCTACGATAAGTAAACTAGTCACCAATCCGGAAAATTCCGTTTGCAACACACACCCGACAAGTTCTCTAGCAACTACCAGAGAGGGACGAACAAAGAAATTTCGACCTAGGGGCGTAAATTGTCAGATTTTTTCCCATGATCCCCTCCAGTGATTTTTTGTGAACTCTCCACGCCCGCGTCAGACGCGGTGTGGCATCTTCCTCCGCTTTCGTCAAGTAGGACTTGACGAAAGT
>Ga0066637_10000102_pt1 | contig 51342 bp, 55 predicted proteins | sample CryGeyCG2014_020_FD_62737 | JGI IMG/M metagenome (GOLD analysis project Ga0066637, IMG submission 62737) | Groundwater microbial communities from aquifer - Crystal Geyser CG08_land_8/20/14_0.20 | ecosystem: Environmental > Aquatic > Deep subsurface > Groundwater | place: USA: Utah: Grand County...
AAAAAGAACAAACAGAATTATTAAATATTGTTAAGAAAATAAAAAATATTAATTTAAGGCAGGCAGAATTATTAAAAGAAGCCGTAAAAGAATCTGAAAAACCGATAACAATAAGTGAAGTGATAAACACTTTTGGGGTGGCTTATGATACTGCAAGAAATGATTTACTGCAATTAAGCAAATCAGGATATTTAGAGAAAACGAAGATACAAAAAAAGTATTTATTCAGGATAAATAAAGACAAAATAATAACTGAATTAAAATAATTCTATTATTGCTGTTATTATTGCTCTTATTTATTTACCATATGGTAAATATATGTTAAAATAAATTTCCAGCCTTTCCTTTATATTATTGTAAAACTGTATTCGCTTGTTGTGTTCGTGTTCGTGGCATTGTCGTAGCCAGTGATTCTCCATAATACGAATACGTTTGTGCAATCAGTAGTGTTTAAGTAGTGCTCACTCCACGCGTTAATAGTATTATAGTATTGTATTTCGTATTCTGTCCACGCGCCTGTGCAGTTTGTTTCCAGCACTGTCTTGTAAACGTTGAAATTGTCAGTCCACTTGCTGCTTATGTTGACTTGTTCTCCCGCGATAGGAGTGCTCGTATTCTGGCTTACTGCGTAATATTCCGGATTCCTGCTCTCCAAATACACTGTGCCGTAATTGCTTACATTTGCATTATTGTTCACGTCAATTGCATGAAACCTGTAATATACGCTTTCCCCTTCATAATCAGGATTTGTGAATATTTTTGTTACATTTGCCCATCCGTCAGTGAAGGATGCACTCGTGTCATTCTCGAAACTGCCTGTCATATTAGTTTCGAATTTATAAGTGTCCAGCCCTTCGTAAGTGTCTGTCCAATGCGAGGAGAACAATATTTCTTCGTCCAGATTGTATACTATTTTAGTGCTGCTGTTTAAGTAATCGTTTACTGGCTTGCTGTTGTCAACTGTTACAACGAAGCTGATTACTGCATTGGTTTGCGCAAAGCAAAAGCTTGGAATAAGAAACAATACTAATGCCATTAATAGCCAATATTTCTTCATAGTGTATCCTCTAATTCAGTTAAAAAATAAAAAAATTAACAAATAAAAAAGATTTGGTTTTATGGACTCTTTAGACTAGTTATTGTTATCTGTATCTGTTGTTCTGTTCCACCTAATGCAGTATCATCTGCTCCTACTCTTTGCCAAATCTGAACAACATCACTGCCCGTTGCTGGGTTGATATTTTGAGCCCAAGTAGGGGTATAGTCTGATGTTGTTAAGTTAAAATAGCTTTCGTTGTAGGCTTTTTGTATTCCGATTGTTGCTGTAATACCTGTTGGGGCAGAATCAACTTTGAACATTAAGTCAATTGGCACATTCCCATTATTAATAACACTGTAATCTCCAGCAGTTGTTTCGTCACCACAACCATCTATAGGTCTTGTGTTATTAGATATTAATGGGTCAATGCCAGGAGTGAATTCTAAAACTCCTGTCTGCACTCCGCCACATTCTGTTAGAGAAGGTACAGAAATTGTTGTATCAACAACAATTGTTACATTGAAACTAACATATCCTTCATTTGCTTTTGCTAGTGGTATCATAGCAAGCAGTGATAGTAGAACTAGTCCTCCGATTAGTTTCTTGTTCATAGTATAAAAAGGATAGAGTTTTTATTTTTAAACCTTTGTAATCCTTGGGTAGTTACTTTTTCTTCTTAATAAAAAAGAAATAAACAATTAAAACAACAGCAAATAATAAAGCACTATCAAATAAGTAATTATTCAAAATTAAATTCTTTAACTGAATCAGGAAAGGAGGCTCATAATCCTCAGGAATAACAATCTTCGTATCAATAACATTATTCAAAATGAACGTGCCCCCAGTATTAAGCATTACATCAGTCCTTGCATGAATAACCCTTTCACTATACGCTTCATCATAATCAGGCAAAACAAAAGTAATAATAATGGGAATATCCTCATTAGGATGAACAGTAGTATTATAGTAAATATCAGTAATCCAGTGAGTGCCTGCGTATTCAGTAAATTCCACTACCCAACTCTTATCCGGCTGCTGGACATTGCGCGTATAATTATACATTTTCTCAACAATTAAAGAAAATTCATCACTATTTTCTGCATTCGGGCTTGTATAGCAGCAGTAAAAAGTGAGATTTCCTGTTTCTCCGGGTGTGATTGCAACTCCCGGGCTGTTGTTTGAACAGTGCCATGTGGAACTTCCGGATGTGAAAGAGCAGGATGAGTTAGTGCTGAATCCAATGTTTAGCAGGAATAATGTTAATAATAATAAATTAATTTTCTTGTTCATTATAGTCATACTTTTATCACTTTTATTCTTTTAAATAGTTTCGGAAACCACACTTATAGTGTCAAAATCAGTTACAGGCGGGACTGCATCATCCAATTGCATCCAAACCCACACATCACAAGTATCATCAGGAACCATGCTATTGCAGAAACTCATAACCTGCGGAGACGTAGTCAAAATCACAGCACTAGCAGGATTATTACCTCCGCTGATTTTAATATAAATACCTGCAGGCAAAGATTCATTCAAACTGAAAACATTGCGGATAGTTGTGCCAATGCCTTCATGAGTAATCCTGAAATCGCCAATTAAAGCAGTGCTTCCCGAATCCTCTGCCTTCCTGCTGTTGACTGCCTGCGCATTCCCGAGGAATTCAAGAACATTAGTAATATTCCCGCCGGATTCGCGCAAAGTGATGCTGATTTCATTGCTTGGATTATTCACGAACACGCTGAAAGGGGTTGTTTCAGCTTCATTACCTGCGGAATCAATGGTTTTGATTTTGAATTTTAAATTAGTATCACCAAAACTAGAGGTGTTGAATATGAATATGCTCATATTGCTAATGCTTTCATGGTTAATAATGCCCGCAGAATGCCATCCAGGAGTGCCGTCATCATAAAATAATTCGCTAGTGCTTAAATCAAAATTATCAACCCAGTAAGCGCTAATGTTCAGCAAATCTCCTGTAATTAAAGTGTTGTCAACAGTTGGAGTGATATCCTCAACATTGAAATCATAATAATTTGCAGGATTCTGGTCAAACAGGAAATGCAGAATATTAGAAACTCCCTCATTCCCCGCATCATCAAGGCAGTAATAAATTAAATTGTACCAGTTCTGGGTGCTGAGAATAATATTATTAGAATAAGTGCCGCCGTTATTCACGCTGCCAACGCTGACATTGGCATTATTCAGTGAATACTTGCATGCCAGCAATAAATCCGCGTCATCACTCACTGAGAACGAGTAAGGAATATTGTTAGTGTTAAACCTTGTATCATTCAGGGGAGTCAAAGCAGTTACTATTGAGGGAGTAATGTCATTCACGCACTCGTTAATGTCAGCACCGATTAAGTCGCACACTGCAGGCAGGAAGCAGACGCTATTGTCAGTGCATGACTCGTAGCACGGAGTGTCAGGATTATTCCACTTGTACAGTCCGCAATTAAACCATGAGCATTCCACGTTGCACCCAGCGTTTCCAATATTATAGCCAATATTTTCCTCGTCGCATTCTGTGCTCGCCCCGCAACCGCTCTCGCACTCGTAATCGCCGTTAGCATCAATAATAGCGTTGCCCGTGAAATACTGCAATTGAGTATTATTCTCAGCGCATTTCACGCATGTTTCCCCGCTGCTGTCACAGTAACCAACGCCTGCCAAGGTAGTGTCTGTTTTGAAGCCGAATAATGGATAAACATTGCACATCCACGAGTCATAACCTTTGCACGCGCTGACTTTGCCAGCATCATTGCTCCATGCTTCTGCAATGATTTCCCCGCTGTCTGCTGTAATAGTCGCGCTGCTCACTGTTCCTGTGCAGTTCTCATAATACCACCAAGTATTGTCAACATTAATAGTGCAACCGTAATAAGCGTAAACTCCGGTGAATCTCATGTAATAAGTTTCATTAATGCACGTTCCAGTCTGCCCTGCCAAATCCTTGGCGCACTGGAGTGCGAAACTGCCCGAAAGTGATAAAGTGATTAAAAAAAGCAGTAATGTCTTCCGCATGATTATTCTTATTAGAGTAAGTTTTCCCTTATAAATAATTTTTCCTCACCTAAAAGTGTTACTACTGGGTGATAATACCTAATATTTTTATAACTGATTAATTTACTGACTTAAATATTTATGGCAGAAGTTTTTGAAAACTTTGAAAAGTTCAGCAATGTAATACAGGTTCACTGCCCTTTCTGCAATGAAACGCACAAATATAATACTTCAGATTTCGTGCATGAGCTATCAGCAGAAGAAAAAGAAAACTATAATGTGGCAGCGGTTTGCAATAAAACAAATAAAATATCACTTTTAAGTTTTGAAAGAATTAATGAATTAATATCAGATGGACAGCCTTCAGGCACTTTTGTTTATAAAGGGGAGGAAGTTGACAATTTCTTATTCCCTGAAATTGTGAAAGATGCTGTTTTCCGCCTGAATGCTGACGAGTATGCGGAAAGCAAAGAATTACTGCAGGGCAAATATGAAAAAGTCAAATTTAATTACAAAGGCAGAAGGGCAAGCTTTTACTTGCTTCCTCCTGATGCTGAAAAGTCTGGCATAATTTTTATCCCGGAAACTGAACAGGATGAGGTTTCTTTGGAAAGAATTCTTGAAAATAAGGAAGCATTAAGCGCTGCGTGGATAGGCAGGAAACAAAAGCAATTCAGCAAGGAGAACGCGGAAGGAGTTGATGATTATTTGAACAAGCCAATGACTGTTCCTTTTTACGTTGTCGGCAGGAAGAGCGAGATTGATGAACTGAAAAAATTAGAGCAAAAGAGGAAGGATATTTATTTTGACATAACATTGCAGGATGCTGATTTAAGGAAGACAGGGAATAACGGCAAAGAAGCAACAAAGAAGCAGCTAAAAACTTCAATTAAAAGGGCTCCGAAAACTTTGCTGAGAAGAGCAGTACTGCAGGTAATCCCACTTGGTGTTTCTGCCTACGCTGGTTACAGGCTGGTAAGGACAGGCATTAAAATTTATGATTTAATGAAGAACCGCAGCGGTTTGGAGAGTGAATTAAGCAGCACTGACAAGAGTATTAACAGCAAGATGGATGAGATTAACAATGATTTAGACAGCAATAATTTGGAGAATGTTAATGGCGACAAATTAGAGGATTACACTGAATACAAGGATGAGCTGGAAAAGAATGTTTCAAATTCCGCAGCTGAAGAAGTCGCTGCAAAGAGTTTAATTGCTGACGGCACAGAAGGGGGCAATAATTTAGCCAGTTTGGATGATTACATGGTAAAGAACGGAGCTGTTCGGGTGGATGAGGATGGTGACAATTTCACTGATTATTACCTGATGCCTAATGGCGACAAAGTTACTGACCCGATTAATGACCCAACGTATGGAGTAAGGGGAGACCCAAGACTTTCTGAAGATGACTGCAATGAAATGGAAGATGGATGGGATAAGAAGACAGATTATGAGGCTAAGAGGGACAATCATAATTCTTTGACTAATAGTTATGATTCATTCAATGAAGATTATAATGATTTGTCCGGCATGTTCAGCAATAAGAGTAGTTTAGGGGAATTGCTGACTGCAAGACTGGCAGAATTGGATGTTCAGCAACAATTATTCGGCACTTTCTGCGGCATAGGGGCAAGCGCTGTTATCAGCTTAATTGCAGGCTATTTGATAAATAAGAGGATTATGAAGTCAAGATACGGTTCAAAATACGGGGGCTTGAAAGAGGAGGATTTGAAGAAATTATACAAACACAAGACAGAATATAATGAGAAAATACTGCATTTGAAAAATGAAGAAAACGTGTTATACTTTGAAGAGAGGATTCAGAATCTTGAAAAATTCCTGAAAGAAGAGGAGGCAAGGATTAAGGAAGAAGGTTTGAAATTGTATTTCGGAGATGAAACTGATTTTGCAGAATTAAAAAAACGCATTAAAAGCAGGAATAAGCAGGTTATCGCGCTTGAAAATGATATTCTGAACCTGGCAGAATTCAGGGAAGTTTATGAAGTAGTATTGGAGGGGATTGCCAAGGAGTTGAAGGAGTATAAGGTTACTGGTTTTACTGGGGTAAAACCTAAAAAATTTGTGCCAGAGGATTTGATTAAGGAAGCAAAGGCAAAAGTTAGCGGCGAATTCCAGTTTGGGAAGAAAGCCTTTGATAAGGATTTCTTTTTCACGCATGAATTTTATTACACTTTGGAAAAGAACAGGGACTTAATTATAAAAAGTTTTTCATGGGATTATGCTGATTTTTCCTGGAGGCATGAAAGATTGGAGACGCAGTTGCCCAACAGAGAGAGCCTTTTTAACATAATTAAAGGGTATGTTGAAAAGAATGTGGAATTAAAAGATTTTGGGAACGAATTAACTGAATTGAAAAAGCAGGAGCGCGTGGAAATTTTCAAAGAGAATCAGGAGGAATTAAGCGGTTTAAAATTAGAATTTCCTAAAGAGAAGGAAAGGATTAAGAAATTGATGTACGAGAAACTGCCTGATAATCCTGCGTTAATATTCACTAAGCAGTACAAGTATTTGGACAGGGAGCATTTCAACAAATTAGGGATTATTTATTTGGAGAATAAAGCTGATTTGGACAAGGCAGGGAAGAAGATGAGAAAATACGTTAAGAAAAACGTTAATATTGCATAGAAATATTTATAAACATAATATTTTATGGTGAAAAATATGAACCAAGTTTACGTAGACAGCAAATCAAGAAATGATGATTATTTAATGTTTTATGACTTTGGAGGGCAGGGAAGGTTTGATGTTGTAAAAGAACTTCCTCGAATGCTTAAGGGTGCTGATTACGTTCTTGCAGTTTACAGTGCAGAACACATTGATAATCAGGTTTATAATTTGAAAAAATACTGCGAAGAAAAATTTAAAGACTGCACTATAAAAGGGGGTATCATTCCAATAATTAACAAATTAGACAAGAATAGTAACGTTAAAATTACTAAATTAAGCGATATTCTGGAATTGGACAGTGTTGAAGTTTACCCGACTATTAAATCGTCAACCAGGGATGACAGCCTTTACAGGCTGAATGTTTACAATTTTTTGAAGAATAAGATATACACTGACAGGATAGTCAGGGAGGATAAAATCTGCAAAGTTTATAAGATTATATTGGTTGGTGAAGGCGGGGTAGGCAAGACTAATATTGTAAGAGTATTGACAAGCAATCTTCCGTTCAATCCTAATGGTGATAAATTAACTGTTGGCATTAATCTTGAATTCCCGGACATTTCATGGACTGCTTTTAACAGATTGCATTAATTCTTTGAATTCTATGCTCGCGTAATCAACAAAATTGTCATAATCTTTTGCTACGTCAGCGCTAGTGTAATGGCTTAAAATTTCTCCTTTGATTTTCTTGCCCTTCATATTCTTCAGCAACTGCAGCAATACTAGTATTGGGCTTAAACCGCAAACAGTCAAGTGCTTCTCATCAGCGAATTTGGCGGCTTTTGCAGCGTCAAGATCCAATAAGTACTGCATTAATTCATTGTCCAAAATTTTAACTTTCCTGTCCAGTTCCGCACCCCTGTCTTTGAAGGGTATGAAACCGTAGCCTTCGCCCACGTGCGAGAAATCGCTTGATGCAATGAATAATATCCTCTTCCCTGTTTTCATCCAGGTTTTGAACAAAGCATTGCCCAGGAGTTTTATGCTTTCATTGTCAGTGAATTCAGCATTAATCAATATTGGCACAATGCCCGGCATTTCATCACTGAAAATGTACTGCAGGAATGGGAGTTGCACTTCTATGCTGTGCTCCATTGAGTGGCTTAACTCGTCAGGGATGAAACAGCCATGCTTTAATAATTCATCATTAAAATCCTTGTCAACTGCTGCTTTTCCCAATGGCGTGAGCCAGCAGCCTTCAGGGAAAATGGAAGCGCCTTCACCGTAGCCATGATGATTAACACCAAGAATTATTATTATTTCAGGATTCGTGTTCTCTCCAATTTTTTTGCAGGCGTGCGCTGCGCAGCAGCCGCTGAAATCATAGCCTGCGTGGGGCATTATGAATGCTTTGAACTCGTCAGTTTTCTTAGCCAGAGGCAGGCTGCCTGGTCCGAATTTTTTGTCAAGGAAGCATTGCTTAATCTGGTTGTTTAATTCCTTTTTTGAATTCTTGTAATACTTGCCGCTGGCAATGTCTTTCCTATAATTCATCATCAGTGAAATCTTCCAATTTTAGTTTAAAATCAGAGTCCTTCTTTATAATTCCCTTATTTTTCAGGTACTCCCTTGCGAGTATGTAAAATATTAACGGCAGGCTTTTCCTGCTCTTATTATTGCAGGGTACTGCGAAGTCAATGCTTTCAATTGAATTGTTTGAGCCGATTAATGCCATTATTGGAATATTGCACAATACTGCATCCTTCACTGCCTGCTTGTCATGCCATGGGTCGCACGCGAACAATATTTTCGGCTCTATGAATGAGGAGAACTGGGTGTTTGTTATTGTTCCGGGCAAGTACCTGCCGATTATGCACCTCATGCCTGTTGCTTCTGCGAGTTTCTTCACTGCCTTGTACCCTGTTTCCCTCCTGCACACTAACAGGATGTCCTGGGGATCGAACTGCGACAGGAATTTAGCGCCTAACCTTAATCTTTCATCCACTTTTTGCACGTCAAGTATTTTCAAACCGCTGGGTTTGGTTTTGTAAATGAAATCCTTAACGCTCTGGTTTTCAAACTTGGTTCCTATGTGGATGCCTGATTTTAAGTAATCATCAAGAGGGACTAAGTAATTATCTTCTGGTTCAGTTTTCTCCTTGGTTTTCGTCTTTGGCATTTTAATCTCTTTTTATTGTTATAGGTATAACGTTTTTTTTGAATTCCATTCTTGCAAGATTAATGGGGTTGAATTCATTTTCCGGCTTCTTGATTAATAATGGTGCGTCCATGCTTAACTGCAAAGCCCTTGCTCCTATTATTCTTGCTCTTTCGAATTTATTGAACTCATTCATGATTTTTTTACCCTTTTAATTTGGCAATACTTTCAACTATCTTTTCTCTTATTTTAAAACTTTTCGTCAGGCAAAGCTCGATTTCTTCAAGTTTTAATCCTCCTTCCCCTCCTTTCTGCAAAGCGTTAATTTCCGATTCGCTGCAGGTAACAGTCAGTCTCGCGTCAAGATTTTCTTCCTCGTCCTTGTCAGGGTCAACCATTATGTGATTGCCTATCTTGACGAAAGTTGTTGGTATTGGGATTTTCTTGAAGGGAATTTTTTCTTTGCTCCATTCGCCGTGCACTACTTTGCCTTCCTCATTCAGTTTCGGCATTCTTGCAACTTTTAATGCTGCTATTGCTGCTAATCCGCACGCGTCAATCAAGTTGCCGTCATTGTTCAGGACGTAAAAGTCAACGTAAACGTTCCATACTTTTTCGCCTTCTGTAATGCATAATTTTTCAAAATCCACAGCATCGCTTTCCCTTATGCCCCTGTCCACTACTCTGGCTAATTCTATTGCCCTTGAATCAGGAGGCCCAGGCTCAAAGTCAGGGTCGCTTATTGGCGCCAATTCCCCTGTGCATATGAGGTTGCCTTTGTTCATAGTGTCAGGGTACGGGGTGCCTATATCCATTTTAACTCCTGCAATCACTATTGTCTCGCCTAACTGCACTTTTGCGCTTCCCTCAGCGTTAACGCTGATTCCTGTTTCTATTTTCAGCTCCCTGAAATCATTTAATCCCCTGTTCCCGGTATTCCTTTTGTTTTTTTCTGCCAATTCTAATATGTAATTTTTCATGTCTTTTGTCATTTTTTACTCAACTCTTTTAATAATTTTTTTGCAGTTTTCTCTGCTGACTCTTTTAATTCCTTGTTTATTAATCCTTTCTTGAACGCATTATTCAGTTCATCCTCGTTCACTAATCCTGTTTCTTCTCCAACCTTTGTTGCTGCAAGTTTCACTGAATTAGTTATTGCTTTCCTTGACTGTATTTCAACAGGAGTGTTCATAGTGTAATATTCTGCCCTTAATTCATCATTATTCGAGAATAGTTCATTCTTCAAATACTCCCTGTCCTCTTCAGCAGTTGTTAAAACGTAATCTCCTCTTTCCGTGTTTAAGTTCAGTAAAGGCATTACGCTGCCGCTTTTCAGGAATCTTTTAATCACAATCTTATTGTCTGTTTTTTCAGTGATTTTGCCTTTCAGGAATCTTGTTGTGCCGTCCAATTGGTGCTCTGCAATCAGGAAAACGTCCCCTTCTTTTGCGCTTCTGGTTTTAATGAATTCATTAATGCTGTCGTTAATTTTTTTCTCGCTGACTTTTTCCCTGATTAGGTTCTCGCTGAAATCAACTATGTCAGCGAATCTGTCAGTTTTTAATGAGTGGTGGTTTTCAATTGTTGGCTTAACTTCTCTTCTGTAATTGTCCATTATTTTCTTGGCTTCCTTGTCAAACCTCACGTAACAGGTTATTAATCCTTTGCTGAGGATTTGTATCTTGTCCTCTTTTTCAAACTTTTTCTTAATCTTCTCGTACTCAGCGTATAATTCATTGATTTCCTCGCTTAATTCTTTCTCATCCTTTTCTGCAGCGCTCGTTTTCCATAACGCGCCCCAGTCTTCTTTGCAGCATTTTTCTGCAACTTCATTAAGCATTCCAACAATTTCCCGGTCCCGGATATTATTGGACACTTTTGTGAATCCTTTCTGGATTAAAACCACGTGGTTCCCGAATAAATGAATCTTTGTTGACAATTCAAAATAATCGTCAGCTTCGTTCTTTAACTGGACGAGGATTTTCTCGCCTTCCTTCACGTAGCCCCAGTAGTCCTTCAAAGGCAATAATCCCACTTTGTCCATTCCCAAGTCCACGTGAATATTCTTAGTGGAAGGGTCTAATTTTATGATTTTGCCTAAGTAAATATGCCCTGAATCTTCAGTGTTTACATTAATGTTTTTGAATTCTTTCCTGAACAATGCGCATACTTTGTCAGCATCCTCTCCTTTCACCACAATTCCTCCCTTGTCTGAGAAGTCATAAACCAATGTGGCATACTCGTCCTCGAATTTTAATTTAGGGAAAGTTTCCTTCACATTATTGCTTGGCTGCCCGATTTTGAACTTATTCTTTGACAATAAGTTTGTCAGAGCACTGCTGTAAATTCCCCTTACTTTGACTGCACTCATTCTTTCACCGCCTTTATTTTATAGTTTTCCTTGAAAGTTTTTCCCATCATTTCATGGATTTTTTTGCAGCCTTTTATTCCTAATTTTATTGCTTCAATTAATTCCTTGCTGCTTATTTTCCCGTCCAACTGCAGGAGTGTGACTTCGTCAATGCTTGGAATGTAAGCAACAGGTATGTCAGTCGCTCCTCCGCCGTCATGAACGTCCTCCTCTTCCTTTGTCAGGTCAAGGCAGATTAAGTCGTCAATCTTTCCTGCTGCAACTGCTGGAACGAAATCTCTCATTTGTATTCCTGCATCAGCAACTGCCAGGCTCGCGGCTGTAATTGCAGCGCACCTGCTTCCTGCATCTGCTTCTGTTATTTCCACGAACACTTCAAGCATGCTCTTAGGGTAATCCTCCACGAAGATTGATTTTTCAAGGGCATTCTTTATGACTAATCCTAATTCCCTGCTTCTCCTGCTGGGTCCTGGGCGCGCCCTGTCAGTCACGCTGAAACTTATCAGGTCATAATAGCATCTTATTAACAGTTTGTCATTTAACTGCAAATGCTTGGGTCTGACTTCCTTTGGCCCGTAAACTCCTGCAATTGCTGTGGTTTTCCCGGCTTTCACCCTTGCACTCCCTGTGCAGTTGGGCAGTACGCCGACTTCCATTTCTATTGGACGCAACTCGTCTGCTTTCCTTTTGTCAAACCTTCCGGTTTTTTTGTAACTCATTTCTTACCACCTTGTAATAATTTTTCAACTTTTTCAGTCAGCCCGGTTAAGTGGGATTCTTTATTTATGAGCTTGACTGCTTCTTTTGCCTTTTTCACTCCTTCAGCAGGGCCTTTTATCCATACTAATCCGTTATGCCCGGCTTCTATCTTTGTGTTTGACAATTTTTCTATCATGTCAATCATGCTGTCATTAATTCCTAATAGTCTTGGGAATTTTGAAGGGTCAATCCTTGTTATAATCCCGCCTTCCAGTTTTCCAAGCCCGCTCTCCTTGCAGCTTAGGCTTATCTTTTTGCTGTCAGTAATGTCTGTTATTTTTGCAAAAATGTATTCTCCGAAGTCAAAATAATGACTCATGTCATACTTGTCAGTGTCCAAGTATTTTGTACTTGCCTCGCTGATTCTTAAGCCTGCCTCGTAAGGGCCTCTAATATCAACGAACCAGTTTGAGAAAGACATGTCAATCACTTTCCCGATAATGTAATCGCCCTGCCTTGGAATGTAAGAGCCGCTTAATTGTATAACTTTTAAGCCGTTCTCTTTGAATATTCCGACAACGCTGGCATAAACATTACTGCCTTTCTTGTAAATTCCATTATTCATTTTAATCCTGTATTCCTCGTCAGCGCCGCTGAATTCGACATTTGCCGCGATTAATTCTCCGGGCGTGACAATGGATTTATCTTTAACTTTTATTTCCATCATAATATTTTTTTCACCTCAAACTTATGTTAACGTCTCCGTGCGTTAAATTATTTATTTCCTTTATGAACTCGTTCTGCAGTCCTCCGGGCATTCTTACTTCAAAACTCCATGAACCGTCAGTTTTCCATTCGCTTCTTATTATTTTGCCGTATTTTGCCACTAACCCGTTTGCTTTGCCTGCAAACTTTGCAGGAACGAATCCTTCGATAATTTTTTCCTCAAAACTAATGGGCAGTACTGGGCGCAGAATGTTAAGCAGTGGTTCAACCTGCTCTTCAGCGCTTTTGAAAGGGTCGAAGTTGAAGTGCACGTTTTCAAGCGCTAATTCAATTCTTGAAACAGGAATGGGCAGTTTAGTCCTTGGGTCTGTGCCGTTAGTGGCTATTATATTTATGATTTCTTTCCTCTTCTCATCCTGTAGTTTCTTCCTGTACTCGGAGGTCAGCCTGATTTCCCCTTTCATGATTATTATTCCGGCAATCTCGTTTTCATTATCAGTGCCGAAATGCTTTTCCAAATCCGCAGCCCTGTCACCGCTGCGCGCATCAGAGAATATTCCTCTTATTTCCAGAGCTTCATTCACATCATTAGTTTTGCCTTTCCTGAAATTTACAGCCCCGTCAGGATTAATCAATACTTCAAAATTTTTGCCGTCTTTTTCCAGCACTGCATAATGGTGCGTTTTCTTTTTTTGCTCAAATACTCGTCTCATAAATAATTCAAATAATTTTTTTTTAATTTTTCAGCATTTTTTTCTCTATTTGCGTGAATTTTTTTGACTTCATGTCTACGAATGCGCCTTCAACTCTTGCCTCGTCAAATTTCCCGTCCAGTCCTTTCATTAATGCTTTCTTTGCAAGTTTTAAGGCTTCTTCAAAAGTCATGCCTTCTTTGTAATTCTTGTCCAAGAAATTAGTGATTTCCCTGCTGTTCTCGCCAATAGATCCTGCTTTTAATTCGAAGAAAATGCCGCTCACTTCAGTCATGTACAAGTGAGGCTTGTCATCAACTCCTGCAACTAATAAGCTGACGCCGTAAGGGCGCATTCCGCCGTACTGCGTGAATGCCTGCTTTTGGTCGCAGATATCCTTAACTAAGCTTTTTGTGTCAATAGGCTCATCATAAATTGTTTTATGGTTCTGCGCCACCTGCTGAGCCCTGTCAACTAAAACTCTGCCGTCGCTCGGCAAACCGCTTATTGCAGCGCCGATGTGCTCGTCAACCTGAATAATTTTTTCAACACTCTCAGGAATAACAAGTTTTTCAAGTATTCTCTTGTCCACTAAAAGCAGTACTCCGTCTTTGTAAGTGACTCCGATTGCAGGCGTCCCCTGATTAACAGTTTCTTTTGCGTACTCAACCTGCAGTAATCTGCCGTCAGGCGAGAAAACAGTTATAGCCCTGTCATAACCCATATTATTTCCTGGAGATTGTGGCATTTCTTATTTCACCTTTAATTTTTTTTATTACACCGCTAGTTTTTAAGGGGTTTATCATAACTTTTTTATTATTAACACTTCTTATCAGAGAAAGTATTAATATTATCTCATCCTTATATTTAAGGCTCACCCTTATTATATTCTTTTTTATTAAATTAACTCCTGCCTTTGCGAATCCTTCCTCGCCGAGGAATTCAAGAGTTTTCTGGTATATACTATTTTCTATTTCGTCTTTAAAAACTTTTTCATCACTTATGATTTCAAACAAAATATATCTCTTCTTCTCCCTGCTTGAAGGCAAAATCATAGGATATTAATAGAGAACTGCTTATTTTAAGCATTATTATTTTTTTAATCCTCATCTGGGGGTGGTATAACTTTGCTTGACATGAATTTTCCTTTAATTGTCTCTTTCTGCGCATATATGGGGCATTTCTCTGCCAATTCCTGAGAATACTTAACAGCAATATCCAATAATTTATCATCATTGTAACATATTAATAACCCGAATCCCTTGTTTTTATACCTGAAATTTTTAAAGCAGGAATATTCTATGTTCCCTGTAATGCTTTTCTTTGCATAAATATTGGAATAAACAATAAGGTTTTCCAGTTCATCATCAGAATTTTCATAATAATCGTTTTGTTTTGTTACGAATATGGCAATCTTTCCCTCTTGGCCGTTAAAAAGAGCGTCAGTTTCAATAATATAATTTGCATTGTTCATAAAATGATTCTGGATTTTTTTGAACAATTTCTCACATAATTGTGAGTCATGAATAATTTCAAGGCTTTTTTCCAATTGTGAATACTTCTTCATCCGCAACTTAAAAGGGATATTTTCCTTTTTTTAAATTTTTTTAAAAGGAGGTATTACGTAGCAGAAGTGTACAAACTTGTGCTGCGCGTATAAAGTCAGTTCAGGGAATGATTTGTCGCGGATTTGCTTCAAATCCAGAACGCAGGGGTAAAAATCACAGCATAAAAGGTGCATTCCCACACCTAATTCAACAGCGTTTATGAATTTATTAGTGGTCAGAACTTTATACTCCCCGTTGCTTTTCAATTCAGCGTAAACGTTTGAGATTAATACTTCATTTGATTCAGAAACATCATATAATTCATTATCCAATGATGCTGATTCCATATTAATCCTTATCCTGCCCTGCTTGTAACTAACATCAACCTCATCCCTGTTCCAGTAATACTCCTGAACAATTGTCAATAATTTATTGGTCAAATTCTTGTTAATAATTTCGCTCATGCATAAAAGTATTTAATTGTTTTTAAAAATCTTATCAAAGCTTGTCTTTACGCGCTTGAAGTTGTCAATTCCCAAGTAGTAAGCCCAGGTTTTAATCTGCACACCGCTGAATAATTCGTACTTGTTATCAGCGCATGAAGCGAATAATACAGGCGCGCCGTACTTCACTGCCCTCTTCATATTCTCCTTCATCCTCCTGATAATCCTGCCCCTTGAAGCGCCGTTATTCATGATTAACAATTTCAGGTTGAACACTGTTGCTATCTTCTTCTTTGCCATTATTCTTGCAATAGTGTCGTCAATGCCAGCCCTTGCATAATGCGGGCTGTCGCTCCTGTGGATTAATTCAGCATTAATAATCCCGTAAGGCAGCCCCTTATCAACTGATTCCCTTAACAAGTCAGCATTCTTTGGGCTGAAAAAAACGATTTTATCACTGCCGAATTTCAAATCATCCATTACAACGCCGCTGCCCGCGCGTATGTTCAGTCTTTTCAAATCCTCACTGCCAATCTTGCACTGCACGCAGGCGTCAAACATAAGAATAATCAAGCACTCCTTTGGTTTTATAATTTTTGCATAAACACTAAGTTAAAAGCAAGAATCCTGCCCTTCTCTCTGATTGTCCTGGATTCAAGAATCCTGAAATATTTACTGAATATTTTCCTGATTTCATCCATTGAAAAATAATGGTAATAATGATTCATCCTAACGCTCCAATTCCTTTTGCTGGAAGGGTTGTAATTCCTTGTCTTTCCGCTTTCAGTGCTGAAAGTGTAAAGCACAAAATAGCCATCCTTTTTCAAAACTTTCAGGACATTATCCAGATACTTCTTCCATTGCATTTTCCTCAAATGGTGGAAGCACCCGAAATCAGCAAATGCATCAAAATAATTCCTGCCATAATCCAGCCCAAAAACGCTGCCAGCCCTGAAATCCGCCTTCACCATTTCTTCAATTGCAAGTTTTTCAGCCAGTTTCACAGCGCTGCTGCTCACGTCCACTCCGTGGGCTTCAAAGCCGTTCTTTGCAAAAAGCACTGAATTCCTGCCGCCTCCGCATCCAATGTCCAAAATTTTTGCATTAACTGCTAATTTCTTCTTAAGGAAATTAAGCGCTGATTTTCCTTCAATGCCCGGCACCTTATCAGTGTATTTTGTTATCTTCCTTTCCCAATTGCCGGCTTCCTGCCATAATTTTTCATAAAAATTCTTTTCAGCTTTTTCATAATCCATAAATAATAATTTAAAACCCCGATTTATAATTTTTATTTAATTATGAAATGGAAAATTCTTCCAGCACTGCTGTTATTACTGCCCGCAGTTTTTGCCCTTGACTGCTCCAGCATTAACCCCACGCAGATAAGAATGGCAAGCATGGATTACGAGGCAAGCGGTGACGTGCACTTCGTGTTCGAGAACAGCAACGCAGTTGTTGAAGATTTTGTTGCTTACATAAGAATAGTGCCCCAAATGGTTCACTCTGCAGATGATTACACAGGATTTTTAGGGACTGACGAATTCAATAATAACATCCTTGTTTTCTCGCAGGACAGCGTAACCACGAATACTTTGTCATGGTATTTCCGCGCAGATATTAGTTCGCAGACAAGTATTGTTAAAATTCCTGAGAACCCTGAATTTCCCTATCCTACGAATGAATTTCCTGCAAGCGTTCAGGAATATATTGATTTTACTGCAGTTACTGACACGAGCCCTGAAATACAGTTAAAGGTGAATGAATTGATTTCAGGAGTCACTGATTACTTCACTGCGATTGCAACGCTGACAAAATTCGTGTCATTTTATCTGGAATACAACCCCTTATACGCGCCTTTGTCAACGCCTGCAAGCGAAGTTTACGAGCAGCAGGGAGGAGTGTGCGACGAGTTCTCATCATTACTAATCAGTATGATGAGGAATGCAGGAATACCTGCGCGCTTCGTTAGCGGTTTCGCGTACACTAATACTGGCGAGAGGACATGCACTAATTTCGGGCCGCACTCATGGGTGGAAGTTTACGTTCCTGATTACGGCTGGATTCAGATTGACCCGACGTATAAGGAATTTTTCGGAGTTGATGCAGGGCACGTGCCATTGTATGAAAGCAATGATGCAGGCACGAACATAATTAATGCATCAATAGTTTACTTGTATTCGTCATTCTCAATTGATTCGCCGGCGTTTGACATTGAATTAATGGATTATTCATTTGCTGAGCAGCAGTTAAATTTTGATATTGACATGCTTCCCTATGATGAAGTGGGTGAGGGCGATTACGTACTATTCAATGTAAGCATTGAAAATCCTTACAATGAATGGGTGCTTGACTCATTATACCTGACGAAAACAGCAGACATGGAATTAGTGTATAATAATAATTCAATACCTGTAATACTCCCTCCGAACAGCGTGAGCAATTATTATTTCATGTTCTTAACACCTTCAAATATTGACTGCCCGCTTTCATCATGCATTTTCAGCTACCCTTTCGTTTTCACACTTGCAAGCGGAGGCTATGAAGAATTTAACCTGACAATTAATCCTGACATTAACGTGCCTGATTATTCACAATCATATTTGCAGCAGATAAGCGGCGGCGCAAAGCAGTATTACAAAAATTTAGTAATCAGCAGCAAGAGCATTACTCCTGCAGTTGTTGTTGACACTGAACCATTCCTGTCTTTTGACGTGCAGAACACAGGCAATATGAAGATTGAAAATTTGACAGTAAGCATTAATTATGACAATATTCATTATTCTGAGAATATTGGCGACTTGTTCATTTCACAAACTTACCTGTTCAATAAGTCATTAAGCCTGCCAAGCACTACCGGAGTAGTGAACGTTAATTCAACTGTGAGCGCTGACAATGTGAGCGTTTCATTCATCAAGAGCTTTACAATAGTTGGGGCAGCACCATTTAATTTTAGAGTTTCAGGAATCAGTGAATACACAACTGCTGGTGATTACGTATTAAACCTTGCATTCTCATCAATTCCTTCAGATTTCATTAATGCAGACATAAGAATATTAATCAACGGGCAGGAAATTGTTAATCAGCCCTATTATTTCAGCAAGTCAGAATTTGAACTGGCAAAGGATTACTTCTCCTACGGGAATAATACTGTTACTGCAATAATCCAGTACAATACTGCAAGCGGGGACTCGTACATGGCGCAGGATTCATTAATAGTGAACAGCAGGATTGACCTGACAATTTGGCAGCAAATAGTGCAGTTCTTCAACGCAATTATTGACCTGTTCAAATTATTACTATATTAATTGCCGAAACCTTTAAAATAAACACTTTTCTTGTCTTATTCTATTATGGTTAAAATTGCAGAAGCACAGCGCAGATTATTTGAAGGAGTATTTGTGTGCAGGAGATGCAAAAGCAAGATAAGAACTCAGAATACCCGCATAATGGACAAATCAGTGAAGTGCAGGAAGTGCGGAAGCAAGGATTTAAGAGCCAAGAAGATGAAGAAGTAATTCTTTTAAATTAATGACTTATCCGTTATTCTGTAATGACTGATGATTACACTGCTGAGCGCATTAAGAAATTAAAAAAATTGGAAGAGAAAGGGATAAACCCTTACCCTCAAATAATTCTCAAGAATAAGAAATTCTCAGAAGATATTCTGAAAAGTTATAATAAATTAAAAAAGGACTCTTCTTCAAGGAAGAATGAAATCATTGCTGGCAGAATAATGGCTTTGAGGAATATGGGCAGCATTGCATTCGCGCACGTTCAGGACGAGAAAGGCAGATTGCAGGTTGTTTTCCAGAAGAACAAATTAAGCACTAATTATGAACTTCTTGATTATCTGGACTTGGGTGACATAATAGTTGTGAAAGGAAACCCTTACAGGACTAAGCGGGGAGAATTGTCAATAAATGCTTCAGAATTTGAATTAGCCAGCAAATCACTCCTGCCTTTGCCTGAAAAGTACCACGGGTTAAAGGATGAGGAAAACCGCTTGAGGAAGAGGCATTTGGATGCGATTATGAACCCTGAACTTATTGAAACCTTCAAAAAGAAGACAAGGATAATCAAGACAGTCAGGGAGTTCATGGACAAGCAGGGATTCCTTGAAGTCCAGACCCCAATAATGCAGTTAATTTACGGGGGGGCCAGTGCTGAACCTTTCAAAACGCACCATAACACCTTAAATACTGATTTTTATTTAAGAATCAGCACTGAAATGCACTTGAAAAGGCTGATAATTGCAGGTTTTGAAAAAATTTACGAAATAGGGCCCACTTTCAGGAATGAAGGGATGGATTCATCACATTTGCAGGAAATACCCAACCATTTCGAATTTTACTGGGCTTATCAGGATTATGAGGAATTAATGAAATTCACCGAGAAATTAATGACTTATTTGCTTAAAAAAATTAATAAGTCATTAAAATTGGAGTATCAGGGTGAAATTTTTGACTTCACAACTCCTTATCAAAGGATTAGTTTTAGGGAATTACTATTAAAAAATGCAGGGATTGACATTGACGATTGCAGCACTTATGAATCATTAAAAAAAGAAATTATTAAGAAGAAAATACCTGACATTGATGCTGAAAAGGCAAAACATTACGGCGCATTACTTGATGAATTATACAAAAGAACTTGCCGCCCGAAAATAAAGCAGCCGACATTCCTCACGAATTACCCTGTTGAAATGATACCGCTCGCAAAAAGGAATGAATCTGATTCTTCCAAAATAAACACTGTGCAATTATTAGTGAACGGCTGGGAATTAGTCAAAGCGTATGATGAACTTAATAACCCTTTAGACCAGAGGAGCAGATTATTGGAGCAGCAGGAATTCCTGAAAAAAGGCGACAAGGAAGCCCACCCTTTGGATGAGGATTTTATTGAAGCAATAGAGCAGGGAATGCCCCCAACTGCAGGATTCGGATTAGGGCTTGACAGGCTGTGCATGTTTTTGTTAAACCAGCCGAGCATAAGAGCGTCAGTGTTTTTCCCTCTCATGAAACCTGAGAGGGAGGATTAAATGGGATGAATCTGGAATTAATAACCGCAATACTATTTTATTTAATAATAGGTTTTATTATTTACAAAAACCGCGCAAGCGTTAAAATTGTTGACAAAATCTTTTTCGTCTACAAGTGGAAGAAAGGAGTGGAGTATATCAGGAAATTAGCGCATCCTGAATGGTTCTGGAAAATTGTAAGCACTATCAGCATACCAATATGCTTATTTTTCATAATATTTGCAATGCACACTTTAATAACCAGCAGTGTTACAATGCTTCAAACCCCTAATCCCACTCCGACTGTCGGAATATTACTGCCAGGATTCCAAGTGCCAGGGACTAACCTGCGCCTGCCTTTCTGGTACGGAATAATTTCAATAGTGGTGCTCGCAGTGGTTCATGAAGGAAGCCATGGGATAATAGCAAGCGTTGAAAAAATAAAACTTAAAACTGCGGGCGCGGGATTAATGCTCTTCCTGCCTGTTGCTTTTGTCGAGCCCGAATTTAACAGTTTCATTGAAGCAAACGTTTTGTCAAGAATCAGGATGCTCTGCGCAGGAAGTTTTGCCAACTTCGTAACAGCATTCCTCTGCATATTATTAATTGGCAGCGTGATAACTCCATGGGTGAGCAAAGGCATTGAATACACGAAAGTGGAGATAGTTGATGTTACATCCGGCGGGCCTGCAAGCCTGTCAGGAATGACCGGCAACACAATTATTGTATCTTTCAACAATGAAACAATCACTAATCTGACAACTTTTTATGAAGAACTGCTTGAAGTGGCTCCGGGAGATAATGTTACAATAACAACTCAGAATAACAGCTACGTTCTGGCAACAACCCCTAATCCTGACAATGAAAGCATTGCTTATCTTGGAATCTTGACAGAGCAGGAATGGGATTTTAAGCCTGAATTAAAAAATGAATACCCTGATTTTATCCTGAACATTCCTTTAATATTAATACAATTATTAATGTGGGTTGGCAATCTGAATTTTGCAGTTGGAGTATTCAACTTATTCCCATTATGGATAACTGACGGCGGAAAAATAATGATTGACTTATTGTCAATAATAATCAGGAAAAGAAGCATTCTTGCACTAGTTGTTAACCTGCTTTTCACATTTTCACTATTCTTGCTATTATTTAACATGTTTGGTCCTTACTTTTTATAACAAAGTTTTTAAAGAAAATATTTTTATAATAGGGATACTATTAAAAAGGGAAGGTTCGGAGAATATGTCCAAGGCTAAATCTGGATATAACGTTTTTAAAAATGATGAAGATGTGCGCCTGCTTATCAAATCAGTAGTCGGAGACGAAGGATTCGAAATCGTGAAGCACTTATTTGATATTGAGAAGGCAGACGAGTTTGAAATAGCTGACAAGTTGGACAGGGACGTTAATTTCGTAAGAAGCGTTATGTACAAAATGTACACCCATAATTTAGTGAATTATACAAGGAGAAGGGACCCTGAAAAGGGATGGTACATTTACACTTGGGAATTAGTGCCTGAAAAAATTTACAACGCGTTAATAGACAAGAAAAAGGAGCGCCTTGATTCATTATTCCAGAAGGTTGAGAATGAGCAGAGCAGGGAGCAGGGTTTTCACTGCCCTTCATGCAGCATAAATCTGGAATTCCCTAAAGCCCTGGAATTAAACTTTTCATGCTTTGCATGCTCTGGAATGCTGCAGCCCCTGGATAATCACATAAGGATTGATGACTTGAATACTGAAATAAAGGGTTTAAGCGAGAAAATAGGATTATTGCAGAACAAGCTGAACGGATTATAAAGAACAATATTTTAGGCTTTCAGATTTTTTCTTCAAATACTTTGTCCTGAAATATTTTAAACGCAGAGGATTGCCTTCCAGATTCACAATACTTAATTTATTGTTCTTAAAGATTTCAGGAATTTCCCTTATCTTATTGCGTCCCAAATCCAATACTCTTAAATTTTTCAGTTCAAATATTTTTTCAGGAATTTCTTCAAGATTATTATTGTACAATTTTAATATTTCCAAATCCTTTAATTTGTAAATTTGCTCGGGAATTTCTGATAAATTCATAAAACTCAGATTTATTTCCTTAATCCCTGCAAAACTCGCATCAGGCAATTCCAATAATTCAAGCAGGACTTTATTTTTTGAATAATCCATTGCGGGTTCGTACTCCGGGCCTAACCTGACTGCCATTTCCTCCTCAAATCTTTCTCTTGCATGGGAATCATATTTTGACAGTTCTTTCAGTAACTGGAATCTTATATTCTTGTGCAATTGAGTGTTATCATCATTCTCGTACCATTTCTTAAAATTGGAGCAATACTCCAAAAATTCTTTTTCAGTAAGAGCATTCATTTCTGATGATTTGTCCAGCGCCTGCCTGTTCATTTTGTCTGTTTGCACGCTTTTTAGCAAATACTTGTCCTGCCTGAATATTCTGTCGCCAGCGTAAATATGAATTTCATTGTTCGCTGCTAATTTTAATTTGAAATTATCAGATATCCTGAATTCAAGACCCATAATTAAAGAAAGGGTAAAATCTGATTATAAATATTGCTTTTTCAGAAAAAATAATAAAAAAAAGGTTTTTTCAAAAACTTTGATACGAGATTGGATTACTCGTATTCTTCGTCGTCGCTGCCCAAGTCTTCGTCGTCGTCATCGTCATCAACGTCGTCATTGTCATCGTCGTCGTAATCGTCCCATTTTTCGTCTTCCATTTTTTTAAAACCTCGCAATCCCTACTTAAAGGAATTAATTATTCACGGGATAAGATTCTTTATAAACTTTTTCATCTACAATAGTAGAAATTAATATGAGTCTTTAGACGTGATATAATCAAAAACAGCAGTCTATCTACAATAGTAGAAATTAATATGAGTCTTTAGACGGCGAAACCGAGAACAAAATATCACTATCTACAATAGTAGAAATTAATATGAGTCTTTAGACCAGGCGAAACAATAATACAACGTAATACATCTACAATAGTAGAAATTAATATGAGTCTTTAGACTGCAACGTCGCATGGATGACTCGTGGAGATCTACAATAGTAGAAATTAATATGAGTCTTTAGACTCGACTCGCTGCACGCTCCAGCCCTGCTATCTACAATAGTAGAAATTAATATGAGTCTTTAGACATATGATACGAGGTGGCTTAAAATATTGTATCTACAATAGTAGAAATTAATATGAGTCTTTAGACCAACTGATTGAGCTTCAGCCTGCCTGTGCAATCTACAATAGTAGAAATTAATATGAGTCTTTAGACCATAACACGAGAAGAAGGGGAGGTTGCATCTACAATAGTAGAAATTAATATGAGTCTTTAGACAACAAGAAACGAATACTTAACCAGCCTGATCTACAATAGTAGAAATTAATATGAGTCTTTAGACCCGTAATTGTTTTTATCTTGGGGTTAAATTGCTCTAAAAATCTTTTTTTATCACTACTACATCATTTTAGAGTTTCTAACCCTAAAACTCATTTTATACTATTATCAATATTTATTGATTATATAAATTTATCCTTTAATTGGTTTTAATCCATCTTAATTGTATTTTAATTGAGTTTTAGCATTTTTAATGAAAAATTAGAAAGACATAGGTTTGCAATATTATTTAATAACTAAATCAAACTCTTCATTTTTAGCATAACCAAACCTCAGAATATTCTCATTATTGTTAACTGAGAAAATCAGAACACTGTCGCTTTGCCCAAATCGTTTCTCAAACAAATGCTTTATTTGAGATGTGATTACTTTTAAATATCTTGGGCTGTTCTTTATCTCATATACTGAATACTGCAATCTACGTCCATAACTCTTGATAAATTTAGTAAATTTGGTTCTTAATTTATTATCACTTATATCATAAGCCAATATCATCATTTTTCATCACCAATATGAAATTCTTTATAGCAATCAAGGTTCTTTTCTTTGATAAAGCATCTGTAATAAGATTGTATATACAAAAAAATTTCCTCTTTGTATTTAAGTATTTCTTTTAAGAAAAGTTCAGAGTATTTTTTATTGAATGCTCTCTTAACAAAATATTGCCTATTTTTGAGTCCAAAATCATCAGGATTTATCTGTTTCAAATTATAGCTCTTGCGAATTCTTGAATCAATAATGCATCGAAATGGCTCAATAATATCACAAACTAATGATTTTCTCTGATAAAATAATTTGTGAAAAACTCCATAATATGTATCAAATCCATACAATTCCAAGTTGGCTTCAATGAAATTAAACAAATATGAATATCCTATGTCAAAAAGCAGATTGTAAATATCTATTTTACATCGAGGCTTCCTTCCTGCAAACCCAATATTTTTAAAGTAAGTTTCAAAAAAGAGCTTTGAAGCGTTTCCTTCTATTCCCAGCAATTCATTTCCATTTCTTGCCAGAACAGTTTTTTCCAAGAGTGAATTGACTGATAAAATTGCCTCTTTCTCTGAATTAGTTTTATACCTTAAAGATTTCATTAATGAAAGCTGATTGCTTATCTTATTATTGATTATTTTTTTTGCAATGCCAAAATCATTTTTATTTTTGTATTGCTTTTCTCGCAATAAAAAATTGCCTCTATTGTTCGGGACAATTGAAAAATAGCACCGAAGATTATAACTTAGAAATATAACAGGAATGCTGAACTTTTTAAAGTTCTTAATAAGCACAGAGGTTATACTACAATCTCCTATTATAAAAATAATGAATATTTTGTGTAATGAATGCTGAAAAATAATTTTGTTATTCTCATCAATAAGTTGTATATTTGAATTAGAGAATTTGAATTTTTTAGAGCTGTCGCTGTTAAGAACAATTACTTGCTTTTCCATAAAATCAGGTCTACTCATCATTTTGATAATAATCGCAAAGTGCGTTATAGATGCACATCTCACATTTTTTGGTATTTTGGCTGAAAGGCGCTTGAATATCAAATGATTTCATTGCGCGTATAATTTGCAATAGTTTTTCCTTATCTTCCTTCGTTGGTAGAGAGATATCATATTTTTTGTTATCCGAGAACGAATAAAATTGAAGTTTTTTCACCTCAAATCCCATTTCAGTCAAACAAAAAAACTGCGCATATAATTGAAGAATGTAACCATAATATATTTTTTTAATATATTTTTTTCTTTCAACCAAGAGTCCAGTATCTGAATTGAACAAGTCTATCTTTCCAATCACTCCAAGCTCTTCACTATAAATACTTAATCCTTGTATCCAGTTTTTCTTAGTTGAGTATTTTTTTTCATCAATAGATTCATGGACATTCCTACCTTCAACCTGAAAAGTGTCATGATACAAGCTTTCATCAAAAGAATCATAAATATTATGAAAATAAATACTTCTAGGGCAGAATGTAAAATCATTTAAATTTGAAATGATAATATTATTTTCCACTAAATTTTTAGTAAAATGTTCTGTTTAAAAGCTTTTACTTTGAGCAAATTTAAGCCATTCCTTATTGCTTAAGTTAAACTTTATTTTTCTTAAATCTTCTGATTCATTTATTTGCTTTAATATCAACAAACCTTTCAAAGCAATGTTGTATGCTCCATTAGCATCAGCATCCTTTGGTTCTTCCATCTTCGCATTTAATGAATTAAAAAAAGGCTCAACAGGAGAAAGAATGAAATCCTTCTCATCTTTGCCTTTTAATCCATTATTATGCCTTAACGAAAGCACCACAGATAATAATTTCATTAATTTTCTGAAAAAATCAGCAGAGTTTTGATTTATTATATCTTCTTTAATATCATTACCATTCAAATAGTTAATCTTTGAACTATCAAATAATTTTTTTAATTCTTGTGTTACATCCACTGCCTTCTGAGCACCTTTTCCACTATTTAATGTCTTATCCCACATAAAACGCTCATTGTTTGTAGTGCATATCTCCCAAACATTCTTGCTGCCTTCTGCCTTGTTTGTGAAATTTTTATAATCAAAATTGAACTCAAAATATTCTTGTTTAGGATTATATTTAATGTTGTTGAATTTTTTGAAAAATTCTTGTGACTTATTTAAGTTCTCATAATAAGGTTTAAGTAAATTTACAAAACCTGTAATAGGGTCAATCTTACTAGTATTCCACGCAGGCACATAAAAAATAAATCCGCTTTGGTTGTAAAGCTTGGCAAAGCTTTCAAATTTATTAGTTAATTGTAGAGCATTCAATAATCCTCCAGTCTCATTTGCTTTTTTATCTTTGAACACCAAATAATTCAGCTTGTCTATCATCATTTTTTCAAATTTTTGGTATACTTGCTTTTCAACTTTCTGCCTGCCCCTTTTAAATCCAAAATTTAAGTCTTCAAGAGATAATATCGCATTTTTTTCAATCATTAATTTCGAAATGTAATGAACAATTTGAGACATATAACCTTCTTTTAATTCCTTGATGTTTTCAATAATCCCCCAATTCTTGCGGGCTTCATCCCTCTTTTTTTCTTTTTTATCAAGCAAGGAATGATAGTTTGTGCTCTTTATCTGTGATTTTCCATTTTTGTTGTTATATTCATTTGTAATCTCATTAAGAGATTTTTGGAATAATATTTTTCCTTTTTGATTAATAAGTGTTAGATATAATAAATGCCTTTCTCCTCTGTCAATTCCTATTATATTAATATCTGGATTATTTTTGAGAAATTTTCGCACATCTTCATTTAAATTTTGCCTTCCTTCACTTTTAAAATTTAGAGTGATTGGCACGTGAAATTGAAACTTGTCAAGAGTAAAACGCTTGTCTTTAATTAAATCATAATCAAAAGTGCTATGCTTTTTCTCATTATCTGGATTTTTGTTGATTATTGCTTCTCCAGCCTTATGAACAATATTATCTCCTAATATTAAAGAGGATTTCCGGTAAAATACTTCTGCTTTTCCATTAAGCTTATACACTATATTTTTGAGATTATCATTATCAAATAGCATTTTCCAATATAGTGTATGTAGATTCGGTGTTCCTTTGCTATATTTAGAAAAATCCTTATTATATATTTGGAATAAATATAACTTTCCTTCATCAATTAACTGGTTAATATAATTCTCTGAAATATTTTGAAAAGTTATTTTATATCCTTGCTTTTCAACTTCTTTATAAAAATTGCTCAAATCTTTATATGATGATGTACTTGAAAATTTAAAATCAAATTGTTTCCAATCTTCATGTTCTGCAATAGATTCTTTGAAAAAATCAATCAAGTTATGGCAATCGTTAATATTAAAATTATCTCCTTTCAGGTGAGTTCCATCTTCATATTTTTTTAATAGTTTCTTGCTTGGTTTGAATTGTTTTTTTCCTTTTTTTGAAAAAAATACTTTCGGCAGCATTTTGTTTGGTCCGGGAAGAAGCTTGTATATCATTTTTTCATAGGAGCTTTCATTGCCATTTTGGGATGGTAGTTCTTTGAATATTCTATTGTGTTTTTTATCCATTATCCCCAAATAATATAAATCATCTTTTCTTAATACTACAGAAGTATTATCAGATTCTTTGTTTAAATCCCATCCATCTAGTAAGGTTGAGTTTTCAAAATTTAGTTTTATTTTTTCAGTGCTGTAAGGTTTCTTTGTTAGGTAATTTCTCACTTTATTATATAAAGGAATTATTTTGTCTATTTGTTCAAAAAGAGGAACATAAATACTGTAAAAATTTTCTTCTTTTTCCAATCCTGTATCTTTCTTAATATTAAATGGTTTTACAAAGTGAAGAAAGTCCATTAAAGAATCTAAAAAAGCCTTGATTTTGGATACGTTGTCTTTATCCGAAGCCAGCTTTTTTTTCTCAGGATAATCAGTATTTAACAAATCTTTAACTTTAGAATATTCTGTTTCTATCCGTTGAATAATGTTTTTTTTACTTTTTTCATTTAAAAATGAAGCAAAGTAATTTAACAAAAAATTTATTTCTTTATTTAGAGTATCATTTTTATATTCTAATACTGCATCTTCAATTTGTTGAATAGAAAAATCTTGTTTTAGGAAATTTTCTTTTTTATATTCATTTATCTTTTTTCCTTTTGTATTATGTTTGTCATACCATTCAGCCAAAGCATTACAAATTATTGACCAATCTCCAAAAATAATTTTTGAAATATTCGCAATGGAAAGATTACTAATATATATTTTTGAAGCATCATAATTCTGCATATTTTTAAACAATTGCTCAAATTGCAAAAAAACACTCTGGGTTTTTCCCTCAGTTTCATAATTAATCAATTCAGTATTATAAAATTGCTCAATTTTTTCTAAAAGCTGATTGTCATTTTCAAATTGTTCTAAAACAAATGATGCAGTCTCTGTATCGCTTAAGATTTGTTTGTATAATTGCTTTAATTTTGGAATTTTGCTTTTCTTATCTAATTGTTTTTGATTATATTCAGTGTTTACATATTCGTTTATCCCTTTAATCTTAGTCCTGTCTTTTTCAGATACTCCTCCCAAAATTGTATTATAAAAAGTAATTCCTTTTTGATTCAAAACATCATTAAAAAAATTGATTGAAAAAATGTCATTAATTTTTATTCCATTAAGAAAAAGACTTAATTCTTTTTCAATAACATCTGTATTTATTTTATTCTTTTTTATTTTTTCAAATATTCTAATATTATCAAGAAATTTAGGAAGATTCTGGTGAATGATTCTATAAGGAATTGATGTTGATTTTTCTTCTTCGGCATACATATTTTTCCTATTCTTATGAAAACCGGTAAAATATGTTGTAAATTTGTTGAACTCATTAATTAAATTTTTTTGTTTATCATCTTTTGCAAATAAAGGCAATTCTTTTTTAATAAGGTCTTCTTTAAAGAGAATATTCCATTTATCCTTTTTATTATTTTTAAATAAATCAGATATTTGTTCTCTTAAATTATCCTGCATTTTTTTAATGTTTTTTTTATCCTTATCTTCCTTTTGAAGCTTGTAATATAATTTAGAAAATTCTTCCAATCCTTTTAATTTAGCATTAATTAAAGATTTTTCAATAAACTCTTTATGATATTCATCGATAATCTTTTTGACTTCTTTGTATGATTGCGCTCTTTTTACGTCCTGAGAAAGCAATCCTTTTCTGTCTATAGATTCTTTTGTCTTTCCTATTGGTATAAGCTCAAATCTTAATGTCTTGGATAAACTATATTTATTTATAAGCGTACTTAACGCTGATTGAGCACTCATTATAAGTTATTCTCCCAATAACTAAAACTAATGTCGCTTATAAATTTATTGTAACGTCTTCCTTTGTTCTGTTGAAATACTGTAACTTAACCAAATATTATACTATTATTTGAATATAAAAAAAGTAAAAATATTTGTCAGACTTTTATAAGTAAAATTAGGATTGATATTATACACTTGCTTGCTCTTGAAATACATCTTAGTCAATCTGGTAATCTCTAATCCTCCTGCGTTAGCCCTGCCAGGATTCGAACCTGGGTTGGCTGGTTCAAAGCCAGCTGTCCTTGACCACTAGACTACAGGGCTGTAATACGGCAATCTTCGTTCGCCAATGAAAAGAATTAACAATTTTTTGTTTTAAAACTTTTACTAATCCCTCTTTTGTGTTTATTATTCGTTATTTATCGATTAAGAAATATAATTGCCTGTTTCTTCCTTCATGTGATGATACAAGAATTAATAATAAAAAATTCTGGAATGCTTGTCATTCCTGTTAAAGCAAATCATGTTAATCTTGAAAGTACTGTGATGGGAACAAACGAATACATGAAGAACTTGGAAGATAAGAAAAAAATTTCTTTAAGAAAATATGATGAATTAAAAAGTATTAAGAAACAGGAGAAATATGCCATAAACCTGATGAAAAACCGCGAGTATTTCTCAGCATCCAAAGTTTATGAAAATATTTTTCTTGAACAGGGTTTCTTAACTAATGAGCAGGTAGCAAGGATGAGAGTATTGGGGGATAGGTTTGTAGACAAACTGATTAATGAAGGAATGCAGAATTTAGTGCCAATTTACACAACCACTATTTATTGCTGGGGAAGATTATCCCACCAATCCATAAGGGAGAGGGTTGCACGAAAATTTGAATCAAAAGGGATTTACGACTATGCCCCAAACGATTTGTGCATATTCCTTGCATAAATTTTTTTTTTAAATTTTATTTGCTGTTTTATTCCATTCCTGCTTTAATAACTGGTTGGCAGTGTCAAGGCAGTCAGCCAGTGTTAATAAAATGTCAAAGCCGTTCTTTTTAATGTTAATATCCTTCCCGTCCCTTTCAATAGTCAGGTGCATTTCCACTTTTCCTTCGCTCCTGCTGTCATGAATCCTTTTCATGAATAATTTCACTTCCTTAATCTTATTATAATACCCTGCCTGCGTCTTAATACTGCTGAGAATAATGCTTTTAACCTGTGATGTGAGGTTGGCAGGCAATTCTCCTGCAATGATTATATTCATTTCTTTACTGCTGACTAAGTCATGAATTTTTTTCAGCACGTCACACCTGCCGAGGAAACCAATAGGTTCATTGAATGAATTGACAATTATTAATCCCTGGCTGTTCATTTCAAGCATTTTATTGATTGAATCCTTTAATGAAGCGCTGACAGTAACTGCTTCCTCGTCCCTGATTAGTCCCTTAATCTCGTAATCCATTATTTTCTGAATATCGCTCTTGAAAGCATTCCTTCCAATCTTGTCAGGAGCATCAGTGTAATACTTCCTGAGAATGTCCAGCAATACTATTGTTCCGGAGAATTTCCCCTTTTCATCAACCACTGGCAGCCTGTCTTTCTTGTTAAAATTCATAATATTCCTTACTTCGCCAAGATTAGCGTTCTCTGCAATGCTTGGAACGCTGTGAATCCCTGCATCCCCTATATTAATTTTCTTAATCATTTCAACATTTTTGTAATAATCCAGCAAGTCATAATCAGAAACAAAACCCACAATTTTCTCATGCTTGTTAATCACTGGGAAACCTGTTGAGCCGCAGTTAACCATTAAGTTAAGAACGCTGGCTTCATCATCTTTTTCATTGACAGTGTGCGCTGAGTGCATGAAATTAACTGCTTTGCTGTCGCCCCTGAACCTTACAAGATTAAGGATGTCAAAGTATGAAACAATGCCCAGCACTTTATTATTCCCGTCAATTACTGGAATCTCCTTATACCCGTGCTTGTCCATTAAACTGATAACTTCCCTGAGCATGGCTGAAGGCTTGGCGCTGACAGGTTTCGGATTCATTAAAGACTTAATCACAATTTAACAATAAATCACAGGATTATATATTTTTTGACATGTAAAACCAGTCTCTTGAATAGCCAAGTTTGCGGTAATATTCCCTCACTCCGACACCGCTTATTACCTTAATCTTCTTCAAGCCCAGCTTTTCTGCCAATTCCTCGGCTTTAAGCATTAACTTTTTACCGATTCCCCTGTGCTGGATGCTGCCCTCCTCTCCTATAATTGCCTGTTCGCCGTAAACGTGCAATTCCCTTATGAACATGAAATTTTTCATCATTCTCAGCCTTGCAAAGCCGAACAATACATTATTATTGTCAGAGTACTCAATGAAGTACTCCACTCCATTGCTTGCGTTATATTTCATTGTTTTAATCGCTGCTTTGCTGAAATCACCTTTGTTCCTTCCTGCCTCCCTGCACCTTATGCATGAGCACTTCCAGTCCTTATGCTTCATTTCTTCATTCACTAACTGCCTTAAATTGCTGTTCTTCAAATCCTGAACAATCTTAAAGCTCGGAATATCCCTCTGAATCCTCATCACCCTCACGTATTTTGGGATTATCCTCTTAATCCTGCTGATTAAACCAACAGTTTCCTTTAAAGAATAAGGAACCCACTCACCATTATCATACAAATTGTGCAATTCAGTTCCTTTAATCAGCAAAGTCGGGTAAATTTTTACCATGTCAGGCTTGAAATTCTCATTGCTAAACACTTTCCTGAAAGATTCAAAATCTTTTTTGGCATTGCTGCCGGGCATGTTTGTCATTAAGTGGTAATTAATCTTGAACCCCGCATTCTTCAGCAGTTTAGTTGCCTTAACAATGTCTCTGACAGTGTGCCCTCTTTTGCTATTTTTTAATATTTTATCATGAACGCTCTGCACTCCTAATTCCACGCGCGTAGCGCCCAATTCAAGCAATCTTGTAATAATTTTATCATTAATCTCGTCAGGACGCGTTTCAACAGTCAAGCCAACGCACCTGTGCTTTGCATGCTCGTTCAGTAATTGCGCACTCTTCAATGACCTGCTCCTTTTCCCGTTCAGCGCGTCAAAGCAGTCCTTCACAAAATTTTTCTGGTAATTCCACGCGCGGTTAGTGAAAGTTCCTCCCATAATTATTAGCTCTGCTTTGCTTGGTGTCTGGCCGAGAATGTAATACTGCTTAATCCTGCTCCTCACCTGCCTGAAAGCGTCATACTTGAACATTCTGCCCCTTAATGCTGCAGGCTCCTCGCCAGTGTATGACTGCGGTGTCATGAACTCCACCCCTCCAGGGCAGAACACGCATTTTCCGTGAGGGCATTTTGCAGGGCTTGTCATGACAGCAATAACGCTGACACCGCTCAAGCTCCTGCTAGGCTTGCGGGAGAACACCCTTAACTTGCTCTTCCTGTAAAGTTCAGAATCATTAATTAATGGGATGCTGAACTCCTTGCTGACTAATCTTTTAATATTATACGCTTCATTTTTAGTATTAATATTTTCATTACTCACTCTCCTGATGATTTCATCTGCTGCCTTTTCGGAAACTTTATTATTTGCCATAATATTAATCAATGAACAATGGTGAATTATAAAATTGTTCTGCCAAGAAAAGAATTCCACGTAATTGCAAGCGTGAGGAAAAGAATTCTTGCATTCCTGATTGATTTTATGATTTTCTTCTTTTTCATAATGACTCCTTTTCTGTCAATTTATTACGTAACCAGCGGAGTGCCTGTTGACAAAATAACAATTGATGCATTAATGAATAATTTAACCCTTTTCAGGATTGCAAGAATAGGCGATTTTGCAACTTATGCAATATTCTTCTTCTACTTAGTGAGCTCTGAAGCCCTGACAGGCTCAACTGTTGGGAAGAAATTAATCGGCTTGTCAGTAATAAATAATTCAGGCAGGAAACCTTCACTTTTTCAGCTGATTGTCAGGAATTTAAGCAAGAGCTTAATAGTTACGATGCTGCCTTTTGATGCAATGCTTATGTTCTTTGATTCAAGGCACAGGCGCCTGCTTGATTACGTTTCCAGCACAATGGTTGTGGAAAACAGGAAAAGAATAAAAAGATTCCCGGTAGTGAATGAATTATGAATGACGCGTTAAAACTAATCCTGTTATTCTTCCTTGTAATAATCCTCATATTCTGCTCGTCAATAGTTTTGGGAATAATGTATGGCATACCTTCAGGCAACGTGGCAGTGATAACAATAGACAGCGAGATAGTGAGCATGACAGATTACTTGTCAGGAGGGCAGACCAGCGATTCAATCATTGAATCATTAATTAATGCTGAGAATAATCCCAATGTTGAAGCAATAGTTTTGTCCATAAACAGCGGCGGGGGCATGAGCGTTGCAAGCAAGGAAATCGCGAACCAGGTTTTGAATTCTTCAAAACCAGTGATTGCCTGGATAAGGGAGTTAGGCGCGAGCGGCGCTTACATGATAGCATCAGCAAGCGATTATGTAATATGCGATAATTTGTCAATCATTGGCAGCATTGGGGCTTCAATGAGTTACTTGGAATTCAGCGGGACACTGGCAAAATACGGCGCAGAATACAACCAATTAGTGAGCGGTGACATGAAGGATATGGGTTCAATGTACAGGAACATGACGAGTGAAGAGCAGGAAATTTTCATGACATTAATTAATGACTCATTTAATTATTTCCTTAGCTTCGTAGTCCAGCACAGGAATTTAACAAATAATGCCATTAATGTAATCAGCGACGGAAGAATAGTCAGCGGGAAGCAGGGATTTGAATTAGGGTTAGTTGACGAGTTAGGAAGCAAGCAGGAAGTCAATGATTACCTGCGCAATGCCCTGAACATTACAGCAGTAACTTATGAGGATTACACTAATACTAATTTGTTGTCAGAATTTTCAAGCCTGATAAGCTACAAATTCAGTTCAGTTTTTCCCACATATAATTGAACATGTTGTTCAGGCTCTTGCCGAACACGTCGCTTTTAACCCACAAGCCGACATCATATCTTGGATGAACTTCCTCATCATTCATTAGCAGGAACAGAACATCTTTTTCATCAACTATTAAGAATCTTGAAACATTATTGTCGCATTTTAAAACTCTGACATTATTAATCTCGTTCAGGTATTTCTCGCCTTCTTCATTTAAAGTCGTTATTATCCTGACATTAACTCCTCTCTTCCCTGCCTTTTCCAGTTCTTCCTTGAATGCTTTTATTTTCCTTATGAAGCCGTTCACGCTGGTGCTGATTATAATCTGGCTCTCAGAATTCCTGATTAAATTATTCATGTAATTGTAAATATTATTCCTTCCCTTGATAACTCCGCTTAAATCAGTGGGCTCCACAAATTTTATCCCTTTGCTGTGCAATTGCGTTAATTCCTTTACTAAATTGCTGCCTCTGAAATTTTCAATGCTTTTGACTTTAACTTCAGCCCTGTTCAGGATTCTTCTCTTATGGTTTTCAATAACGTTCTCCGGCTCAACAGCCAAGTACTTAATGGGTTTGGTTAATTTCATAATCACGAATCCTTTCTTCTCCAAACCTTCCAATATGTCATAAGTCCTGCTTCTCGGAACATTTGCAGTATCGCTCAAATCCCCTGCAGTGCTGATGCCTTTGGACAGTAATGCCAGCCATATCTTAACCTCGTAAAGGTTAAGTGAGAAAGTGTTTCTTAACTTGTTTATTAGTTCAGGATTATTAGTTATCAACTTTTGTCATGCCTCTGCGTAAAATTTTCACTACCCATAAATGACAAAAATTCACTTATAAATCTTTCTGTAAAAGATTCTGTTAACCTAACGCTGATGTATATTTTGAGAAAAGTTCCAGCAAAACATTTATATATATGTTAAATACATATAGAATAGAGGTGATATACATGGTGCAGGCTATGATAAAAATATCTGAAAATGCCAATCAAATACTGAATATTGTGAAAGCCAGATTTAATCTTAAAGATAAATCTGAAGCTATAGAAAAAGTAGTCATAGAATACGGGGAGGATATGTTAGAACCAGAGTTAAGACCTGAATTTATTAATACAATAAAGCGCATTGAGAAAGAGAAAGGAATTAAATTTAAAAACGTGCAGGAACTAAGAGCAATGATAGAGAATGACTAATTTTGAAATAAAACCAGCTTTTCAAAAAATATTGAAAAAATTGTCAAAAAAAGACAAGGATGCTTACGAAGAAATTATAAGAAAAATTGATGAAATTATAAAATGTGCGGACATAAATCATTATAAGAATTTAAAAAAACCCTTGCAGCACCTTAAACGTGTTCACATCAAAAAATCATTTGTTCTGGTTTTCAATTACAGCAAATCCGAAAACAAAATTAGTTTTATTTACTACGCTCATCATGATAATATTTATGCAATGCCCAAAACTCAATTATAAATTTTTTTAGATTAATTCTTTTCCCTCTTCCTCCTTGTACATATTGTACAAGTACTCGTCTATTTCTATTTTTTTGCCTGCACTGTTCCTGTACTCCTCATCATTCAAGGCATTCTCAATCTCGTTCACCACATCTTCAACAGTGCTCCACCTGTTCGTGTAACCCCCTCCAGTTTCTATACTTCTTATCATTGCCCACACGTTTTCCAAACCAACACTTTTCATTAATTTCTGGCCAAAATCCAAATGGTCTGAAGGAGGTTTGTTTCTGAATTCTTTGTAATTTTTTAATACGTAACTTAAAAGTTCCAGTTTTCCATTATGATCAGAACGCGTAAAAGTATTATACATCTCAGTTTTTCTTAATTCTTCAAATATTTCAGAATCTTTAATTACTTTAATCATTAATAATCCAAACTTGTTTTAATTTTAAAACATTGTTCACTTTTCTTTAGTGGTAACTGCTGATTCATATTAATTCTTTCTTTATGTATTGTATTGAATTTGCCTCGTCAGGATTCTTGTCATCCCTGAACCTCACAAGGCGCGGGAACCTTAACGCGTAGCCGCTCTTGTAAGTGGGGCTTTTCTGAATCTCCTCGTAGCGCACTTCAACAACTATTTTCGGCGACAATACCACTCTCTCATTATTCTCCTCAACAACGTATTTTTTCAATTTCTCATTAATCTCGCTTAACTGCTTGTCAGAAAAACCTGTGCCCAATTTGCCGATAGTCAAATACTCGCCATTATCCTTATCATAGCATGAGAGCGTGAAACTCCCGAACCACTTGCTCCTCCTGCCCTTCCCGTAATACGCTTCAGTAATTACCAAGTCCAGTTCTTTCATGTGGCTTTTGAGCTTTACGCCGTAGCCAACCCTGCTTCCTGCCTTATACTTGGCTTTAATATTCTTGAACATCACACCTTCCTGCTCCTTAATCCCTTTCCTGAATAATTTCTCCGCCTCTGCCTCGCTGCTAGTCTTAATGCCTTCAGCCATCATTATGTGTCCACTATTCTTCACAATGCTTGCAAGCAAGTCATGCCTCACTTCAAAATCCTTATTCAAGTAAGACTCGCCTTTCAGCATTAGCAAATCAAAGCAGAATAGTTTAACAGGAATCTCCTTTTCCATGCCTTTAATGTCATACTTTCTCTTCACCCTCCTGCTGAGCTTCTGGAAAGGCAGGGGCTTGTCAGTTTTCGGGTTGAACCCTACCATTTCGCACTCAAAAATTATTTCATCAGATTTCACATTATCATTAACGTATTCCACTGCGTCAGGAAATTGGTTAGTAACTTCATCAAGGTTCCTCGTAAAAATCCTGACAATTTTCCCTTTTTTATGAATCTGCGCTCTCATACCGTCATACTTGATTTCAATAATTGCAGGCTTCCCAACCTTTTCAAAAGCCTCCTTTGCGCTGTCAACTTTCTGGAACAGCATTTCATTAATTGGTGTGAACAATGTAATATTAATATTCTTCAAATCCTTGGGATTCTTGCATAAAACTTCGGCAACTAATGAGTAATCAGTGCATAAATTGTAAGCTTTCTCCACATCTTTAGCGTCAGCATTGAAGGCTTTTGCCAGCGCGTCCCTTACAGTGCCCTTGCCAATGCCTGTGCGCATATTCCCTAATATGATGCGCGTAATGTATAATGCTTCATCACTGCTTGCAGAGTTCAGCAGCTTGCTTATAATGCTTAATTTTTTGTCAACGCTTCCCTTGCCTGTAATATTTGCAATCTTCCTCAAATCATCCTTTAAAACGTTCATGCTCAAATCCTCTGATGCAAGGGTTCTCTGCTTCTTATTGCTGATTAAGAATTTTGCAGTCTCGCCCAAGTCACCGGTTTCCCGCCACTTCTTCATAACATCCTGTTTGTCAATTCCTGACGCCCTTGCCAGAGCATCAATTATTATGCTGTTTGCAATGCCCAATTCTTTCTCTTCATTCTTCGGAAAAATTTTGCCCATGCTTAATAATACCACGAAGCCAATATCCCCACACTTGGTATTTTTCAGAAAATCAGCCAAGTAATCAGTCATTTCCAGGCGTTTAGAAGTTGCGGATAATTTTTTGAATAATTCTGCCAGTTTGCTGAACATCATAAATAATTTAAAATCTCGTGTTGATTAAATAAATTATGGATTTGCTTGAAGTAATAAAAAAGAGAAGAAGCGTCAGGGATTTTAAAATCCAGAAAGTTGAAAAGAATAAAATTTTCAAAATTCTTGAAGCCGGAAGGTGGAGCCCTTCAAGCGGGAACGTGCAGAACTGGAGATTCATAGTGGTAAATGTTGCAAGCATTAAAATGGATTTGGCAGAGGCATGCCTGGGGCAGTACTGGCTGACAAACGCGCCTTTATTAATAGTTGTTGCAAGCGATGACAGCAAGTTAAGAATGCTTTACGGCGACAGGGGCGAAAGCACTTACTCAGTTCAGAATTGCAGCGTGGCAATGATGAACATGATGCTGGAAGCTGAGAGTTTAGGGCTTGCCACCAGCTGGGTTGGAGCGTATGATGAGGATAAAATATTAAGGGTGCTGAAAGTTGAAGACCCTAATATCAGCGTGAGGGGATTAATCGCTCTCGGGTATGCAAAGAATACTCCTCAGGCGCCGAGGAGACTGGACCTGGACAAATTAGTAAATTTTAACACTTACGGCAACAGCATATTCAAAGAATAATTTTTTATTCAGCGTGCAGTTCAACGCTTCCCAATTTGTTGCTTACAATAATGTGAATCCTGTTAACCGCATTGTCATAATCACTGCTTTTTAATCCTATATTGTTTTCAATTGAGCCGAGCGAATTAGTTGTTTCAATAAAGTAGGAAGCGTCCTCGTCAACGTAAATTTCAACATTGCTGAACGAAGAGTCAATGTCAAGCAATGATTCGCCTGTTAATGCTCCTGTGTGTATGATAGTGTTTGCAAAATTAGAAACAACGTACAAGTTTTCGAACGAGCCGGAATTATACAGCCTCATGTTTGCAAAATTATTATTCAGGCTCATTGAAGAATTAGTGCCGTCCAAGTACATGAAATTAATGTAAGCATCCCCGAAATTATTATTAAGTGAGTAATCCTCTCCGTTAATGAAGTTAGTGCTGTTCTCACCGTCAGTGTAATTGAAAAAGAAGTAATTACTTCCTGCTGTAACAGTCAAGTCATTAAAGTTTGACACGAAATTATTGCCCTCAATTGAAAGCAAGGGCTCAGCATCGTTAAAATTATTCATGAAAAGTGACGGAGTGAACAGTTTTGAAAAGAATGCCCCAATATTAACCAATATAATCAGCAGCAGCAATAAACTTAGTATTGTCTTAAGAACCCTGCCAAAACTTCCAAAGTCAGCATAATGCAGGAATAGTTGCACTAATCCAATAATGATTAATGATAAAGGCAGCATTGTTGGCTGCAAAAATATTGTCAAGTCCACAAGTCCTGACTGGAGTAAAAGGATAAAAATTCCAATAATAATCATCCAATACGCTGCTTCTGAACCCATTAGACTTCTACAATGATTGGAATATTAATAAACTTTATTAATATGCATTAACTATTATGAATTCATGGCTGATAATAAATTGTACAGAAGCAGAAAAGACAGGATATTGTTTGGAGTGTGCGGGGGGATAGCAGAATATTTCGGCACTGACTCAACCCTTGTAAGGGTATTAACTGTTGTTTTATTCCTCCTGAACGGGAGCTTCATAGTATTATACTTATTGCTGGCGATTATAATTCCTGAAAATCTTTCCCAGAAGAAAGAGAAACCAGTTGTCAAGCTGGAGAATAATTCATACTTAATAGGTGCAGGTTTTGTCATTATAGGCATTGTGCTTCTTCTCAGGGAATACAACATTATTAACTGGAGCCAAATCTGGCCTTCACTGCTTATAATGCTTGGAGTGTTCATATTATGGCAAAACCAGAAAAAGTAAATTATTGGGAAGTAAGTTTAGGATTATCATTATTAGCAATAGGATTAATTTTCTTCCTTGAAGATTTAGGAATAATAAATTTTGAGCCCTCATACATTATCGTAGTCATAGGTGTATTATTCCTTATTGGTTATTCAAAATCAGAGAATTGGGGATTGATTATACCAGGAGTGATATTGACACTGTCAGGCTTCACGCTCCTGCTGGATTTAGAAGCTTATTATTTCATCTGGCCCGCAATAGTAGGGATTGCATTTTTGACAGTTTACATGACAAAACAGAAATTAACTCAGTGGGCAATTATTCCCGGATTAATATTAGCAAGCATTGCAATAATGAGCTCTTTCGAATACTTCACGAATATCAGCATACTGCCATTATTGCTGATAATTGCAGGATTCTACTTAATACTTAACAAGAAAAAATAAGTCTGGAAAATTTTCCAGCCCAATCATAATACGCTGAGAGGGCTGGCATTTTCCTTCCTTTAACTAAGAAAAAAAATTTTGTGTGAACAAAAATTTTTTTCAGGGGGAGTGAAAAATAAGTTATTGTTCACACAAGAGTATTACATCATTTTAATGCCTAGCGAGTCAGCACAAACTGCTTTATTTTCCGAGTGCGCACTCTTGCTCTGCGGGCCTACAACGTAAGGACTTTGGATTCCTGTTATTATGCTCATAATCCTTATCTTCCCGTTCATGCTCTCGTCAATACGCGCTCCCCATATCACGTTAGCATCTTCGCTTAATGACTGGGTGATTAATTCAGCAGCCTTGCTTGCTTCTTCCAGAGTCATGTCAGTCCCGCCAGTTATGTGAATAAGCGCTCCGTCAGCACCTGCGTAATTCACGTCCAGCAAAGGATTGTTCAAAGCCCTGTTAACAGCTTCTTCAACTTTTTTGTCAGAACCGCTTTCCCCTATTCCCATCACGCATAATCCACCCATTTTCATAATTGAGCGCACGTCAGCGTAGTCAAGGTTTATCAGGCTTGGCAATGCAATTGTTTCAACAATTCCTTTAATCATTGTCGCGATTAATTCATTTGCAACAGCGAATGCCTGATTCATAGGCAGGTTTCCTGCAATTTCAACTAATTTGTTGTTGTCAATCACAATCACGGAATCGCACTGCTCTTTCAATAATTGCAGCCCGAATTCTGCCTTGTCAATCCTTGCCCTTTCAACCTCGAAAGGCATGGTTACAACGCCAATCACAATAGCGCCCATTTCCTTAGCCATTTTGGCAACTAATGGTGCTCCTCCTGTTCCTGTGCCTCCTCCGCATCCTGCGCACACGAATAATAAGTCAGTATCTTTTACTAATTGTTTTATCTCGTGCTGGCTTTCCTCAGCAGCCCGTGCTCCGACTTCAGGGTAGCCTCCGCATCCCAAGCCGCGAGTTAATTCCTTGCCAATCAGAACCTTCTGGTCAGCACTACTTGCATTCAAATGTTGCGCATCAGTATTAATTAATATAGTTTCAGCGCCTTCCACTCCTTTCCGGTACAGCCATGAAACCATGTTACCTCCTGCACCTCCGCAGCCGATTACTTTAATATTTGCCTGTCCGGCAATACCTTCACTTATATTTTGTTTCATCTGCTCCTGAGTTTTCAGGGCATTCTCAACCAAAAATTCCATTTTCACATCACACTCCCCATATATTTTTTTTTTGAAGCGGTAGCCGATATACATCTCCAAAAAGTATTTAAATCTGGAGCGTTATTACTACCATTAAGAAGAATTTTTTTCGCCAAAAATTCGAATACTACAATCGCCAAATTGTAACCAGTCGTTCGCCAAAACGATTCGTTCGAATTCTTAATTTTATTATAATGTATGCTTATTTATATACTTGTATGTCATTTTAAAATATATATCGCAATATTATTGATTAATTTTTTAATAACCTGAATCATCTTTTTATTCTAATGAAATTCAAGAAAGCAGAAATAAGGAAGCATGTTCTTAAGAATGCAGTAATGCATAACGGGAAAGCGCAGGCTAACGCGATTATACCCAAAATATTAGGCGAATATCCTGAAATGAAAACTAAAATTAAGGATTTAATGCCTGAAATCAAGAAGGCAGTGAGCGAAGTTAACAAGTTATCAGTTAAGAAGCAGGGGAGTGAATTGTTAAAAATTGACAAGCACGCATTGGACAAGAGAGAGGAAAGGCATGAACTGCCCGAAATCAAGGGCATAAAAATTGGCAAGTGCTCATTCCGCCTGCCGCCAGGGCCTGAGAAGGAGCTTCACATAGGGCATGCATTATCATACTTGCTGAACAATTATTATGCGAAGAAGTACAAAGGCAAATTAATACTCCGCTTTGAGGATACTAATCCCGAGAAGTGCGAGCAAAGATTCGTGAACGGCAACAAGGAAGACCTGAAATCATTGGGTATCACATGGGATGAGGAGTATTATTTAAGTGATAATTTAGCAGAGTATTACAATTTATGCGAGAAGCTGCTCAAATCTGGCGACGCGTACTCATGCAATTGCCCGAGCGAAAAAATGAGTAATAACCGGAAGAAAAGGATTAGATGCCCTTGCGCTGACAAGAAACTGAATAATAATTTAAGGGACTGGAATAAGATGAAATACGGCACTTACCATGAAGGAGTGTGCGTAATCCGCTTAAAGGCAGACATGAAAAGCAAGAACAGCGTAATGTGGGACCCGGTAATTTTCCGCATCAACAAAGCAAAGCATTACAGGCAGGGAACACAATTTAATGTGTGGCCATTGTACGATTTCACAGCAGCAATTGAGGACGCGAAAATTACTCACGTGTTAAGGGATGCTAACTGGACCCAGAGGATAGAATTGCAGGACTTCATCCGCAAAAAATTAGGGTTCAGGAATAATCCAGTGAACATATTATACTCCCGCTACCAAGTTGAAGGAGGAGTCACGCAGGGAAGAACAATAAGGGAATTAGTTGAAAACAAAACAGTTGAAGGATATGATGACATCAGGTTGGCAACAGTGAAAGGATTGCTGAGGAAAGGTTTCCTTCCTGAAACTTTCATGGAATTACTGAAAGAAGCGGGCATCACGAAATCAAAAACAACTATTCCTTTGGAGAAATTGAACACTATTAACAGGAGAATGCTTGACAAGAAAGTTAACCATTACTTCTTCGTGGAAAATCCAGTCCTATTATTGGTTGCCAAAGCTCCTGAAAAGATTGTAAAAATCCCGTTAAACCCCTACACTAATAAGGCGCGCGAAGTAAAGGTTAATGGAAAATTTCACATCAGCAGGAGTGACGTGGTGAAAGGCTTAATCCGACTGAAGCACGCGTATAATGTCAAAATTATGAAGACAGGAGGGGATGAAGCCATTGGGGAATACGTTGAGGAGAACATTATCAAGAACGTTCCAATAATCCAATGGGTTAAAGGGGATGAAGGAGTTAATGTTATTGTCAGGGAAGCGCTTCCATTATTTGACAATAAAGGCAATCTGAACAAAGAGTCAATAATTGAGCATAGGGGTATGGCTGAGAATGCAGTTCTTGACCTGCCAATCGGGAGCCAAATCCAGTTTGAACGCTTCGGATTCGTTAAAAAAGAAGCAAATAGTTGGATATTAACCCATAATTAATTCCATAAATTCCTTGAATAAATGAGGGGAATTTTTAATTGTTTATCCGCGCCAGCAGAATCATATTCCGCGATTAATCCATTAATGAATTCATCGCTCGTTTCTGCAGGGAATTTGACAACAGGTACTTTAATATTCCTGAAATCCAATACAGTTCTTGCAGGAATCTCAGCTCTGGCTAAGTCAGGATTGTCAGTTAGTATTGATTCTATAATTTCAACATCACTCTTCTTCACAGGCACCAAGCATTTAATCCTCAGACCAGCAGCGCCGTCTTGCCTGATAATATTCACTGCCTTCATCACAATTTCTGAATTGTTCAGTTTTTCGGAGAAGTATTTAATTTTGGAATTCCTGTTATAATTTGACAAGTCAGCACCCTTATTGTAATCCTTGTTAGTATTGCACAGGCAGGGATTGGAGTATTCGCCGGTTTTTCCTGTGCTGTGATTATCACTTAATCTGCAGTATTTTTTAGGGATGCAGAAAACATTAGTTAATTTTTTAAAACTAATATCCGGAACTTCTTTCCCAACAAGATTTTCCAGATTCTCGTAAGTTTTTATTATTATCACAACGGTAATAATGCTGAACTTTCAGTCAATAAAAATGTTATGAAAAACTATTAAAAATAATGGATTGTTCAATCTTATTATGTATTCACGGAAAGTGCTGAAATTTCTTGAAAAGAATAAAATTAGATTAAATGATAAAGCAAAAATTATTACTCTTGATGATGAAATTGAAGGCATACTATTGAATCGTCCTGATTACCTGGAAGATGACACTTTAATTATTAAGTTAAGCAACGGCTACAATATAGGAATTAATTTAAGGAATATTAAAAGCATTAAAGTCATCAGCAAAACCAAACCAGTAAAAACAATCAATTCAAAGGACAAAATTCCGAAGAAGCCGTTCATCAGCATACTGCACACTGGAGGCACAATAGCAAGCAAAGTTGACTACAGGACAGGAGGGGTTGTGTCAAGATTCAGCCCTGATGAATTAATTAAAATGTTCCCTGATTTGAAAAATTACGGCGGCATTCACAGCGTATTCTTAGGCAACATGTTCAGCGATGACATGCGCTTCAGCCATTACAAGAAAATGGCGGAAGCAGTGAAGGCAGAAATTAGCAAAGGCAGCAAAGGAGTAATAATCACGCACGGCACTGACACTTTGGGTTACACTAGTGCAGCGCTCAGCTTCATGCTTGAAAATGTTCCAATCCCAGTAATATTAGTTGGGGCGCAGAGAAGCAGCGACAGGGGAAGCAGTGACGCGGGAATGAATCTTATCTGCGCAGTGAAATTCATCAAAAAAACTAGTTTCAAAGGAGTCGGCATCTGCATGCACGAAAATAATAATGATGAAGCGTGCGTAATATTATCAGGAGTGAACGCGCGCAAGATGCACACAAGCAGGAGGGGCGCGTTTAAAACAATAAATAATGACTTGATTGCAAGGGTTGAATATGAGGGCAACGGCATTACTTTCCTGTCAGAGCATCATAATAAGTCAGGCAAATTTAAGGCAATGACTGGGATGAGTGATAAAGTCGGCATTGTCAAAATTCACACCAATTTCAGCGCTGAACAAATCAGTTTTTTCGAGGAGAAGAAATACAAGGGATTGATTATTGAAGGCACTGGCTTGGGACACGCGCCCATAAGCGAGACTGACAAATTAACCAAGGAGCATTCAAGAATCAGGAAAGCAATAAAGAGCTTAATTGATTCAGGATGCGTAGTGGTTATGTGCTCGCAGGCGATTAACGGCAGGGTTAACATGAATGTTTACAGTCCTGGCAGGGACTTATTGAATATGGGAGTGGTTAGCGGCGATACAATGATTAGCGAGACAGCATTCGTGAAACTTGCCTGGCTGTTGGGCAATTACAAAAAAGAGGAAGCCAAGCGCTTGATGAATGAGAATCTCAGGGGCGAGATTAAGAAGAGGCTATTATTATGAAGTGCGGATTAGAACTTCACATGCAGGTGAACACTGGAAAACTTTTCTGCAGATGCCCCAATAATTTAGTGCAGACTGAGAAGCCTGACTTTGTTATTGTGAGGAAACTGCGCGCAGTTGCAGGCGAAACCGGAAAAGTTGACATTGCAGCGAAAGCAGAGCAGGAAAAAAATAAGGCAATAAATTACGAGTGCTACAATGAAAACACCTGCTTGGTTGAACTTGACGAGGAGCCGCCGCTGCCAATTGACAAGCACGCGTTCAGGGCAGCATTAGAGATTGCGTTACTGCTGAACATGCGCCCTGTTGACGAATTCCACATTATGAGGAAATTAATAATTGACGGGAGCGCTGTGAGCGGGTTCCAGAGAACAGGGTTACTGGCAAGGAACGGTTACATTAAGACAAGCATGGGTGATGTGAGGATTAGCACTTTGAGTTTGGAGGAGGACAGTGCAAGAAGGATTGATGATAATACTTTCTCACTTGACAGGATGGGAATACCCTTGATTGAAGTGGTTACCGAGCCTGACATTGTCAATCCCCAGCACGCGCGAGAGGTTGCAGAAAAGATAGGAACACTTGCCAAGTTCACGGGAAAATTAATTAGAGGCATCGGCACCATAAGGCAGGACGTTAACGTGAGCATTCCTGACGGTGCAAGGGTTGAAATTAAGGGAGTTCAAGACTTGAGATTAATGGATACTTTCGTGGAATTGGAAGTTGAAAGGCAGGAAAAATTATTAGAAATTAAAAAAATGATTAATGTGAAATTAAGTGCTTATTCTGATTTGTCCGAAATTTTCAGGAACACGAAGTGCTCCTTCCTGAATAACCAGACAGTTTACGGGATGAAATTAAGCAAAGGCAAAGGATTACTAGGATTTAAAGTTCAGAATAATAAGACGTTCGGCAAGGAAATAGCAGATTACGTTAAAGTAATAACAGGTATTAAGGGCATACTGCACACTGATGAACTGCCTGCTTACGGCATAACAGAGGAGGAAGTAATAATGGTGAGGAAGTCTTTGAATTGTTCTGATACTGACGGTTTCATACTAGTCGCGTGCGATGACGAGATTAAAAAAGTTCATGAAGTAATCAATAAGAGGCTGGTGCAGGCAGTGAAGGGAGTGCCTGAGGAAGTGAGGGCGCCGAATCATGCTGACGGGACAACGAATTATCTTCGCCCGTTGCCCGGAGGCACTAGAATGTACCCTGAAACTGACGTGCCAATAATAAGATTAAAGAGCGGATTAATCAGCGAAATTATCAGCAATTTAAGCAAAACTCCAGACGAGAAGTATGATTGGCTGAAAAATACTGGCTTGAATGACGAGTTAAGCAGCCAGTTAATGCGCAATAACAAGAAGCTTGCATTGTACGAGTTAATAACTGACAAGACGAATGCTGATAATAAATTGACAGCCTCATTAATCCTTGAAAACCCTGCTGAGAAAGTGAAACCAGAACATTTGATTCTTATTTTTTCAAAAATTGAAAATAATGAATTAGTCAAGGAAGCAGTCCCTGAAATAATCCAGTCATTAATAAAAAAGCATGATTTCAGTAAAATCCTGAAAAAATACGCGCCATTAAACACCAAAGAATTGAATAGTAAGGTTCAGCGCGTGATTGCGAAGAACAGGAAATTATTAAATCACCCCAACAAGTTCGGCTTATTAATGAATGAATTAATGAAAAGTTTAAGAGGAAGGGCTGATGCTGGTTTAATCAGCAAAGTGTTAAAGAAGGAATTGATGAAACATGAACGGGCTGCTGGTAACAGGTGAATCAATAAGCAGGGATAAGTCTGTGAAATTATTATGGGACTTAATGGATGTTATAGGGCACCGCTTCGTAATAATTGCTGAGAACAAGACAAAAGGGAAAGTGGATTATAATTATCCTGACAAATCTGAAAAACTGAACAATTTACTAATTTTTAACTGCGCTTCTGAAAATAATTTCACATTATTAATTGCAATATTAAGCGAGCACTGCATTACTGAATTCTTCATCACAATTAATTCATTATTCGACAACATCATAAAGGCAATAAAGGAGAATGGTTTGAACAAAGAATTCAACAGTGAAAAATACATGTCATTATTCCCGAGGACTATTCATGTGAAAGAGGATGAATTCTTTGTTGATTTCAGCACTTTCAAGGAGCATGTTTACCAGCTGAAAAGGGCGGCGTCGAGGTATTTGAAATGAACAAGAAGCAGTTAGAGATTGAATTGTCAAAATTGAAGGATTACACTAATAAGAAGCCGAGCCTGGAGCAGTATACAACCCCTTCAAGCATTGCAGCATCACTGTTATGGCGCGCGTTCATGAACAATGACATTAAGGATAAGGTTGTTCTTGATGCCGGGTGCGGCAACGGCGTTCTCGGAATCGGCGCATTATTATTAGGGGCGAAGAGAGTCATCTTCGTTGACGTTGACGCGAAAGCCATTGACGTTGTGAAGGAGAACTGCACTGATTCTGGATTGACAAATTTTGAATTGATTAATGCGAACATTGTTGACGTTGACATTAAGGCTGACATTGTTGTGATGAATCCGCCGTTCGGGGTTCAGACGCCGCTGCTGGACATCATGTTTTTGAAGCAGAGCGTCAAATTAGGCAGCAAAGTTTACTTGATTTATAAGAGTGACGGCTTGAAAATTATAGAAAAAGAATTATCTAATTATAAGGCAATTATTCTTGAAAAAGCAAAACTGCCCATTAAGCGCCAATTCTCATACCATACGAAGAATAAGAATAATACTGGCGTGATTCTTGTGCAGATTTTATAACCTGAATGTTTCGCTCAATTTGGAATATTCTCCCTTGAAATCACTGCTCCATTCTTTTGAATTATAGGTTGAAAAGTATGAAACTTTCCCGTATTCTTTCATATCTATTCTTTTGTTCATGATTTCCCTCAAATTTTCATTCCTTGAGTAAGCTTTATTTTCTAATAAGTATCCTGTTACTGATTCAAGCCCTTCTTTGTTAATATTCCTAATGCTTGCAAGGATTATTTCCTTTTCTTCTGAATATTTCCTGACAAGTAATAAAGTGTTTGCAGTCAAAGGCGTTGCTTCTTTTAATACTCCTTTTTCTTCAAAAATGTCCAGATTGTTGAAGACAATGTCAACAAGAGTCATGCATTATGGGATAATTATTCTATTATTTAAGCATTATTCGTCACTGATGAGTGATATTAATATTAAAGAAAAATAAAAATGCTGAAATATTAGTTCAATGCACAAGGCAAAGAAGCTAGTATTTCAGCAATAGAAAATAACGAAATATGTCTTAATAAATGTTGCTATTTGAATATTTTTTGTATAAACAGTGAAAATTATGTGCAAAAAAGTATTTGCCTATTTTTTAAAGTACCAAGCAGATAAAATTAAAATTATTGCAATTAAGATTAACCAAGAATAAATATTCCAATTAATCATTGCCGTAAACAATAATAATATTATTGAAATAGCAGTTACGATTTTATCTTTGCTTAATTTGTTCATATTATTCGTACACTTTCCTGCCCCATTTTTCCAATGCTATTTTTAATTCCTTGTGAGTTTCCGCGTACTCGTCCAATGTTTTGCATTTTAAGTAAGCGTCAATGCTCTGCCTGACTGCCACTGCACCGTCATGTGTGCCGTTCGGGTGCCCGTGTATTCCCCCTCCGACTTGTATGCAAATATTCGTGCCCAGCAAGTCCATTAACGGCTTTAATATTCCCACATGCAGTCCTCCGCTTCCCACGCTTAAAGTTTTCTTCATCCCATGCCAATTCTGCGCCAGCATGTCTTCTTTTTCCTTATTCTCATTTAATGAGCATTTTTCATAATTATTCCTGACTTCTTCCTTATCCCCTGCTAATTTGCCCAAACCCCCAATATGCAATTGGTCTGCGCCCTGCAACCGCGCTATTGAACATAATACTTTCATGCTCACCCCGTGCAAAGGATTCCTGTCAAATGCGGAGTGGAATGCGCGGTGAAAATGCATTATTATTTTTTCTTCCATTGCCTTATTGCAAATGGTTTGCGTTGCTGCCCAGCCAGCAGTTAAAGTGTCTATCATTGCGTACTCATTCCCGTAGTCCTTCACCATTTTCAAGCGTTTCAGCATTTCATTAGTTTCTGCAGTAATATTAATCAAATAGCTCTTCTTCTCGCCGGTTTCTTTCTCTGCCCTGTCCCTCATTTTCATGCACAATTTTAATCGTTTCTCGAAAGGGTTGAATTTCTGGCTGCTTAAATTCTCATCATCCTTTAACAAGTCAACTCCTCCTGTCCATGCATCGTAGCCTATTCTTGCATGCTCTTCACTATAATAGCCCACTTTTGGCTTGGGCACAGTGGCAATAAGCGGGCGGTTACTTATTTTGAACAATTTTTGCACGCCTTTTATGCCGAAATTCGGGCCTTTGAATCCTTTCATCATCTTACCCGGCCATTGCACGTCTTCCAATCTTAATCCTTTGACTGCTTTCATGCCAAAAATGTTCCCTGCAATGCTTGACAAAATCTGGCTCATATTATTAGTCTCGAACAATTCAGAAGGATAAGCAATCCTCACCAAATCCTTGTTTATTTTGTAAACTTTTGCCTTTAATTTTAATAAGTGCTTCGGCACTTTCAAGTCGCTCCATGTGCCGTTGCTGCTCTCAGCAGCCACGCGAATAGCACTATTTTTAACATTGAATCCTTTGTCAGGCGTAATCCTGAACAAGCACACCAAGTCGTTGCTTGCAGGCTTATACTTTAAATCCAGAAAATCCTCATACTTCACAACAAATTATAATATGCCTGTATTTTATAATAATTACTGAAAAAATAATTCATCATAATAAGAATATTTTCTCATCCTCTTTGCTTTCGGCTTTTTAATTGAATCCTCCAATTTTTTAAGATTCTTGTAATTCTCCAGCGCTCCCGGGTTCTTCTTCTTTATTTCATTCTTCTTTTTCATGTCATAAACTTTTTTTAATGATTCGCTGTAAGTATTCATTCCAATAAAATAGGACACTAATTCAAAAAAGTATAAAGGACTGTTTACTGACAGATTGTTCAGTAAAACAGCAAATGAGCCTGCTGCCAATACAGGCAAAAATAATGCTGAGTACATTTTGGGCGGCATTTCAAATTTTTTCATTTCCTGTTTATCCAATAAATTGTGGATTTTATGCTTTAATCCGCTGTATATGTGCGGCACTTTGCTTGTCAAATCCTTCAACTGCTTATACTCAAAATCAAGCAATTTTTGCTCCAATCCTTTGTTGAACAATTCATTAATCCTGCCCAATTCGTATTCCAATAATGAGTTGTCCGTGACTGACAATAATCTTATTGCTTTTTCAAAATCATTTTTCTTCAAGTATTCTTTCATCAGTTCCTTCAATTTCCTGTGCTTCTGCATTTCCCTTGGCAATTTAATATTGTAATTGTTCAGATTGGATAATTTGATTAATTTATCTAATTCTTTTTCATCAATCCATCTTAGTTTCTTAATTATGCACTGTTCTATTGCTTCTTTTATTCCTGATTCATAATTAAATTCTATTTTTATTTCATTTTCTTTAATCTTTGTTAATAATTTTTCAATTGCGTAAATACTGCCTTGATTTATTAAAAATTTCAGTTCTTTTTCGTAAATTTTTGAGTCCTTTGAGAATGGAATGTCATATTTTTCAAATAATTCCAGAGTGCTTAATAAGTCATACACATTACTTGATAAATATACTCCCAGGTCCTTGGGTATTGGAGCATCACTTTTTTTAAGGGTTTCCAGGAAGTATTCCAAAGTGTTTGT
>Ga0066637_10000110_pt1 | contig 49230 bp, 45 predicted proteins | sample CryGeyCG2014_020_FD_62737 | JGI IMG/M metagenome (GOLD analysis project Ga0066637, IMG submission 62737) | Groundwater microbial communities from aquifer - Crystal Geyser CG08_land_8/20/14_0.20 | ecosystem: Environmental > Aquatic > Deep subsurface > Groundwater | place: USA: Utah: Grand County...
TTTGATTAATTTCCTTTTTTGTCATACCAAGAATGGAGCCATTGAGATAAATATTTTCTCTGCCGGTCAGTTCGTCGTGAAAACCGGTTCCCACTTCAAGCAGAGAAGCTACCCGACCGCAAATTTCAGCCCGACCTTCTGTGGGATCAGTTATCCGGGACAATATTTTGAGTAGGGTACTTTTGCCTGCACCGTTTTTTCCGATTATCCCCAACACCTCTCCTTTTTTAAGTTCAAAGGAGACATTTCTTAAGGCCCAAATTTCATTTTTAACGGAACGTTCGCCAATTTTTAATAAACGAAACGGCAATTTAATAATATGCACAAGACTGTCACGCAAGGTTAAATATTTTTCACGATGACCAATCTTATATTTCTTGCTTAAATTTTTGCATTTGATAGCTGTTTCCGACATATTTTATATTATATCCGCAAAGTATCTTTCAGTGCGTTTGAAATAAATAAGGCCAGTAAAAAAAATTATAATAGTTAAAATAATACTAATGGTTAAAAGTTGCCAATCAATTGGCTGATGGCCTAAAATCATAGCTCGGTGCGCCTCAATTAATCCAGTCATGGGATTGATAATCAGAAGCCATTTAAAATTTCCGGAAATTGAAATCGGATAAATAACCGGAGTCACAAAAATTAATGTACGAGTAATAAATGGAATAACGTAACGCACATCCCGATATTTTACGTTTAAGGCGGAAAAGAAAAAGCCCAGACCAGTTATTAGCATCCAAGTAAAAAATACGGTTATCGGGAGGAGAAAAATCATCGCTGAGGGAGTAAATTCGTAATAAAACATAATTCCAAAAATAATCAAAAAAGCGATAATATAATCTATTAAACCGACAATGGTAGTTGATGTTGGAATTATAACTCTCGGGAAATAAATCTTAGAAATTAGTTGTTGATTGACAATCGTGCTGGAGCTAGCCAAAGTTAAACCATTGGAAAACAAAGTCCATAGTAATAGTCCCGAATAAGAAAAAACTGCGTAAGGTATGTTATCCGAGGGGATTTTTATCATCTGACCGAAAAAAATGGTAAAAACAACCATAGTTAAAAACGGCTGTAAAATTGCCCATACTCCACCAATTAACGTTTGTTTGTATCTAACCCTTATTTCTTTTAAAGCTAGAGACCATAATAATTCCTTGTATCGCCATAGTTCTCTTAAATCAATTGACAATACGCCTTTTCGGGGTTTAATAGTTATTGAATTATTTTTTTGCATTATAATGATTTAAAACTATTGTTCTTTGATAAATATTGATATGTAGAGATTTGTCAGAATTCATAATTAAACAGTTTGATATCTTCTTCAAAATTCTGGCTGATTAAATTATTAGTTTTTTGATTATAGTATTGACGGTAGTTTTTATGTTTAGTTCTGTTGTCATGAGGTAAATGCACATTAACTCCAATTGCTTCACAAATTTTAGCGAAATCCTGTTCAAGATTTTCAAACTTTCCGACAAAATTTGTCAAAGATTCATTTCTAGAATTATAGAAGAAATCTTTTTGTAAATGATTATCGTGATTGATCCGCTACTCAATGTATTGATCAAAGCTTTTCATATTTTCATTATTTGATGTTGATGGTGATTTTTGTTTTTGAGCATAAAATAGTATAAGGAAACTTGCCGATCCCAGGGATTGCGCACAAAACAGAATTTAAAAAAATCATTCCATACGTTTTCCTGTAAAATTTTCTTTTCTTCTTTCGCTCGATAATGATCCTTAAAGGAAGAAAGTCCGAACAGTCGTACAGCCAGTTTATTTATTTGCCAACCGCCCGGCAGTGATTCCAAGATTTTTATACAGTTAAGATTAAAATAAGGAACTTGCAAGAGTACTTTCTTAAGGCAAAACAGATACTGGTATAAACTACTCTATAATTATGAATGAAAACAAATTTGTGTTTGAGGGATATTAGCATTTAATGAATCGTTTTTAGGTTTGTGCCATCTAATAATCTTTAATATTTTGATACTCTTTAACGAACCATTGATAAGTTTTTCTTATCCCGGCTTCTAAACTAGTGCTTGCTTTCCATCCTAATTTATTAATTTTACTAGTATCGAGTAATTTTCGTGGAGTTCCATCTGGCTTACTTGTATCAAAATGCAGTCCGCCACTATAATTAGTAATTTTTTTAATAATTTCAGCTAACTCCTTAATCGTAACATCTTCTCCTGTCCCGATATTGATTATTTCTGGATTGTCATAGTTGAGCATTAAAAATAAACAAGCATCAGCCAAATCATCAACGTGTAGAAATTCTCTTTTAACCGTTCCTGTTCCCCAAATTTCCACTTGTTTATCATTATTTATTTTTGATTCGTGAAATTTCCTTATGAGAGCTGGCAGAACATGTGAAGTATGCAGATCGAAGTTGTCATTTTGACCATATAAATTAGTGGGCATCACGGAAATAAAATTGTCGCCATACTGGTCATGAAATGATTGACACATAATAATCCCGGCAATTTTCGCAATAGCATAAGGTTCGTTAGTTGGTTCAAGTCTACCGCTTAAAAGATATTCTTCTTTCATTGGCTGCAGAGCAAATTTAGGATAGATACAGCTACTGCCTAAAAATAGTAATTTTTTTACTCCCCAGTCATGAGCTGATTTTATGACATTGTTCTGGATTACCAGATTTTGATGGATAAAATCAGCTTTATACTTATTATTAGCCATAATTCCTCCGACCTTGGCCGCCGCTAAAAAGACATATTCCGGTTTTTCTTCTTGAAAGAAATTCTTAACTAATTCAGTATTAAACAAATCCAATTCTTGCCTTGTTTTAAGAATCAGGTTCTTAAAACCTTGCAATTGTAATTTTCTAACAATAGCTGATCCTACTAATCCACGGTGTCCGGCGACATAAATTTTAGAATTTTTTTCCATCTTATTTTTACTTATTCTTTGATTCATTTTTTAGATCAAACTCAGACATAATTTTTATTAACTCTTTAAATTTAACTTTTGGTTCCCAGTTGAGCCTATTTTTTGCTTTGCTGGCATCGCCGACTAACATGTCGACTTCTGCTGGCCTAAAGTAGAAGGGATCAATTTTAATTAATGTTCGGCCCGATTTTTCATCAATTCCTTCTTCTTGTATTCCTTTGCCTTTCCAAATAATTTTATAGTCAAAATATTTAGCAGTTTCTTCCACGAATTCTCTGACCGAATGTGATTCTCCGGTGGCGATTACATAATCGTCAGGTTTGTCTTGCTGTAATATGAGCCACATTGCCTCGACATAATCCTTAGCATAACCCCAATCCCGTTTAGCATCCAAATTTCCCAAATGGGTATATTTATCTAATCCTAATTTGATACGGGCAAAACCGCGAGTTATTTTTCTAGTTACAAAAGTTTCCCCCCGTCGCGGTGATTCATGATTAAATAAAATACCATTACAAGCAAATATTCCGTAACTTTCCCGATAATTTACAGTCATCCAATAAGCGTAAACCTTAGCTACTCCATAAGGACTTCGAGGGTAAAAAGGAGTTGTTTCTTTTTGAGGAGTTTCCTTGACCTTGCCGAACATTTCACTGGAAGAAGCCTGATAAAATTTTGTCTTAATTCTTGATTCTCTAATGGTTTCTAATAACCTAGTGACTCCTAGAGCGTTGGTATTTCCTGTAAACTCGGGCATATCAAAACTTGTTTTTACATGACTTTGCGCACCCAGGTTGTAAATCTCGTCAGGATTAATTTTTTCCAATATTCTCGCTATATTGGAAGAATCTGTTAAATCCCCATAGTGTAAAAACAGTTTCCTTTTTGGATCGTGAGGATCTTGATAGATCTGATTAATCCGGGCGGTATTAAAGGTGGATGACCGCCGGATAATCCCATGAATCTCATAATCCTTTTCTAATAGGAATTCGGCTAAATATGACCCATCTTGTCCCGTGATTCCGGTGATTAAAGCTTTTTTCATAAATTATCGCTTATTTCTTAAATATGCCTTTACTTTATAATAATATCGCATTATGCCCAACCAGGAAAATAGCCTGCTAATTGCTATAATTGAATTTCTCCTTATCCGGTAGAATAAGTATTGAGGATAGCCAAGATTCTTATTGATTATTTCAGAAACCTCATTTTTACTGACCGATTTATTTGATCCAAATCCACCAGTTCTAAAACAAGCAATTAGTCGGTTAATATACTTAGTTTTAAAGTCGCCAGTCAATACTTTATACAAGAAATCCGTGTCAGCCGCTATAGTGTATTGCAAATCGAAATAATTATTTTTTTCTAAAACACTTTTGCGAACAAAAATCCCCTGGTGATTTAATGAAGCTACTCTTTTAATTAAACCTCCAGTTTGTTTAATGGAAGTTTTATATGATAGATTATGGTCACTATCGAAGATCTGCACATCACCATAAACCATCTGCAGTTGAGGATCAGAGATAAATTCTTGGGCGACACCACGGATTACATTTTCGTCATGCAACTTATCATCGCAGTTTAAAAAATACAAGATACTGTCAGCCTTTGCTTTTCTGGCACCTTTATTCATACCGTCATAAATTCCCAGATCCGGCTCGCTTGACCAAAAACTGATATGCCTCTCATATTTTTTAACAATTGCCAAAGTGCTATCAGTAGAATTGCCATCGATAATAATATAATCAATGTTATTGTAAGATTGACAGATAACACTTTTAATCGTTTCTTCAATTGTATCAGCACCATTAAAAACAGTTGTAACAACTGTAAAATGGGGCACGCTTTTTGTAGTGAATAAGTCGTTCATCGAATTATCTTATCCTTGATGAATAACCAGCTAAAAACAACCGGTCGGATAAAAGAAGAGGGGAGTAAGCAAAAGTATTTGTAAAAGATATGTTTCTTTAAGTCAAAACGGAGCCCATTCTTTTTAGAGAAATAGAGATAACTCTTTCGAATGGTTTTATAGTTCCTTCTACTTTTATTATATTCTTTATAGCTGAGTTTTTTTGATACTTTATCATGAAAGATTCTGCTTTTCGTTGAGACATAGCAGCGATAATCACTTCGAAATAAATTTATGCCCTTCTGAAGGTCCTCAAAACCAACGAAATAATAAGGGTCCCATTTAATAATCTCTTTCAATTGGGTACGATATAAAATTCCGCCGGAGCAAATATCATCCATAGCAATATAATCTGGCGTATTGTCTAAATGAATGATAGGACGCTGTATTTTAAGTATGTTTTTTTTAATGCTAATCTTTTTGCCACAGGTGAACCAAGTTTTTCCTTGATCTTCGGTTAGAGCGAAGCCCATTGCCCCGATCTTGGAATTTTCTTGGAACTTCTCGAAGATTGGCCTATCCCATCCCGGCTGTAAATACATATCATCGTCTAATGATAAAACATAGGGGGTTGATAGGTTTTCTGCTAAAATACTTCTGGCTTTACTTGCCCCCACGTTTTCTGAAGAATAGATAATGTTATAGTTAAATTTCTTTTTAAGCTCTTCTAAATAGAAGGAGACATCATCATCAATATAGCCATTGTTGAAGATCTTTATTAGATATTCAACCGAAGTGTTTTTTTGAATATGCTTAATTGTATTCTTTAGTTGAGGAAGTCTTCGGTAATGGACGATATAAATTGTCAGAAGGGGACCGTAATTCATGATAGAACAGCTAGGACTTGTTATAAACCCATTTTTTATTAAACGGATAGGTAATCAGTGATCCTAAAAGTTTCTTAATTAAATGCTGATTAGATTTCCACTTTATATCTTCGATGATCCCAGGGAACTGTAATCTATTATCTCTTAAAGAGATACGATTGCCACCAATGCTATGATACTCCATTTGCTTAATAATAGAAAAATAATCCGATGGTATTTTGATATTTAAAAAGTTTTCTAGTTCATTGATATATTTGTCAGGGTCCTTGCATAGCTGATTATAACTTATTTGGATTGAGTTTATATTGTGTTTTTTAATGAACCTGTTTATAAGTGAATTCATAAATATCCATTTCAAAAGCGTTACAAAATAGCTTTTTTGCTTACCGCTTTGAACCCGGTTTGAAAAGAAGTTAGCCACCCCCTTATTTATAACTGAATAGACTTGATAACAATCCATTTTTTGTTTGAACGGGCATTTTTTTGCTAGAGGGTTAAATAAGTAATTAGGAATTCTTAAATAGTCAGGTACGCTTATTCGTTTAATGATTGTGTTTAGAAATGACTGCTGATCAGTCTTACGCCAAAAGTCACATTCGTCAATACTAGAACCACAACTGTATTTAATCCCTCTTTTCTTAATCCTCCTTATATTATATAGTTCGTCTAAACCAAAAACTTGCTTATTATAACTGAGCAACAATTCTATGAGAGTTGATCCGCTTCTCCCTAGTCCAGGTATGTAAATTATTTTTATTGTCTTTTTCATTTACTCTTTTCAAAGAAAATTTCAAATGCGTTTGAAGATTTTAACAATCTTTCGTCTTCACATAGTTGATTGATAGATAATTTTTCTACTTTTGTTTCGCCGAGTACACTGCGAATATAATTATCTCGTGAGATAGCGACAAAAATCTCAAAACGGTATGATTTAAGTTTTCTTAAAATTTCAATGCTCCGTTCTGCTCTTAAGAGATTGCAATGCAGCTCAATAAACAATTGAAGATTCTTATTCTCTGATAAAGTACGATGCATTCCTTTCAGGGCTTGATATTCATAACCCTCGATATCCATTCTTAGATAATCAATCTTGCCTTTGTTAGATAAAAAATCATCCACTGTTTTGGTTTTTACCATAAGCGTATTATATTGCCCCTTTTTAGGTTTGATCATGGAATGAAGATTCGAATTTTCCGTTAAGTAAAATGGTACTTCACCCCCGGAGTCACTAATGGCAAAGTTAAAGGTTTCAATATTCTTAATACCGTTGAGTTCAATATTTCTGTTTAATAACCTGAAGTTATCAATCTCCGGTTCTATGGCAAAGATTTTTCCAGTTTTGCCGACCAGCCTCGATTCCATAAGGGCGTAATATCCGATATTGGCTCCAATTTCTAAAATAACATAGCCTGGTTTCATGATCTGTTCGATAATTTTTGTTGCTGCAAACTCTCTTCGACCATCAAGAGCTAATTGTTTAAAAATAGAATCTTCTTTTATGTCAAAACCTTTTTTCGTGGTTAATAAAACCATTCTACTGCCTTTTATTTCTTTGATTATTTCTCCGTTTTTTGACGACAATTTAATAAAAAACCATCTTACGGTCCTGATAATAAGAACAAATAATAACTTCATTCTTTTCATTGATTTACTAAGTTCAGCCATTTAGTATATTGATTAATTATTACACCCCACTCAAAATTTTCTTGGATTCTCTGAGTGCTTTTTCGAGCGATTCTATTTCGTAGCTCAAAATCATTTAATAATTTAACAAGTTTTGCTCGAAAGTCTACTTTGTCTCCCACTTGGTAAGTAATTCCTGCATCGTTAACCACCTCAGTATTACCTCCAGCATTGCTAGCAATCACTGAACAACCCGCCTGCATTGCCTCAAGTAAGGTTATATTCATATTTTCAAAACGGCTAGGCAACACAAAAATTGTAGATCTACCATATATTTCTTTTAATTCCTTACTTTTATTATCCAGCCAACCCAGGAATTTTATTTTTTCACTTAATTTATATCTCTCAACTAAATTTTCTAGGTTTTTTTTGTATGGTCCATCACCAACAATATTTACTTTCCAGTTTCCCAAATCAATATTTTTTATGGCTTCAATAAAATCTTGAATACCCTTATTCTTAAATAAGCGAATAACTAATAAAATAATTTTTCTTTTTGGCAGAGGAATGAATTTTTCTTTTTCTATTCCGTTATAAATTACTTTTATTTTATTAGTATCTGAAGATGGATAAACTTTTAGAATTTCTTTTTTTAAAAATTCTGATGGGGTAATAATTTTATCAGATTCATCTATTATTTTCTTCCATTTTTTGACTAGAAAAGGATAGAAATTTTTAAATCTTGGATTGTAACCAATTACATCACTGCCATGACTAGTGATAATATAGTTTAAACTAAATTTATTTTTTAATTTTAAAGCGAGGATTCCAGTCGGAATAATAAAATGAGTATGACAGATATTATATTTATTTTTTTTGAGTAGTTTTTTACATTTGAAGTAAGCAGAGACTAAATAGGTTAGTTGCTCCCAAGGGTAGCAGATTTCTTTTTTAGATCGCCAGCACTTAATCCGATGAATCCGTAAATTATCGTTTATTTTTTCGTAAGACGGCAGCTCCTTGTACCTCATTGTAACAACATCAATGCTATATTTATCTGTTTGAGATAATAGTTTGGCAATCTCGTAACTTACCGGACTTGCTCCACCTCCTAAAGGTGGGAACTCATAGTTAAGTAGTAGGATTTTTTTCATGTAAGTTACACTTCTCCAATGTTAAGAATACTCTCAGTTTCTAGTTGCTTGAGGTAATTAAGATTAAAATTTGTTGTCATGACTGGCAGTAGTTTTTATCCAGATTAATCTATTCCTCATTCTTCTCAACAATCTTTTCAATGTTGTAGGCAGTTCGGCGATTATTGTAATAAGTTTTCACGGCAATGTCAGCTAATAAACCGGAAATAAATAGCTGAAGTCCGACTAAGACCATAAACACAGCAACCAATGGCCAAATCCGATTTTGAAGGGATATTCTTCCCAAAAGACGAAAGACAATAAGGTATAGGCCCAGCAAAAATCCTATGCTACTAATTAAAAGACCTAAACCCCCAAAAAGATGCAATGGTCGGCTGGAATATTTTCTCCAAAACCAAACTGATATCATATCAATAAGTCCTTTAACGATCCTTTTCCAGTTGTATTTGGTTTCACCAGTAGTTCTTGGTCTGTGATTAACCTTCACTTCACTGATTTCAAAGCCTTGCCAACGGACAATTCCAGTAATGAAACGATGCATTTCTCCATAAAGATTTAGATTCTCAAGACACTCATGTTTATAGACCTTTAAAGTACAACCTGAATCATGTATTTGGTCGTTTATGAAAAATTTTCTCATAAAATCAGCTCCTCTTGAAATAAATCTTTTTTCAACAGAATCTTTTCGGTCATATCTCCAACCGGAGACCAAGTCGCATCCGTTATTTAATTCTTCAAGAAGTTTAGGAATGTCAGCGGGATCATTTTGACCATCACCGTCTAAGGTAATAAAGATTTCCCCTTGAGCTTGCTTAAAGCCAGCATCTAAGGCAGAAGTCTGACCGAAGTTTTTTCTAAATTTTATTATTTTTATCGGAGAAAGTTTAACAAGCTCCTCAAAGGTTCCATCGTTAGAACCATCATCAATAAAGATAATTTCATAAGATTCATTTAAACTGTCCATCACAGCTTTAATCTCGTGATGAAGAGGCGCAACAGCATTTACTTCATTGTAAGCCGGAACAATAACAGAATATTTAATTTTTCTCTCTTTATCCATTTTATATGTTGGAATGATTTTCTTTATACCACCTTATAAATTTTTCCATTCCTTCTTCAATTTTGGTCTTAGGATTATAGCCCAGAAGTTTTTTGGCCTTAGAAATATCAGCGTAGGTAATAGGTACATCTCCTGATTGTTCGGGCATCTCTTTTATTTTAGCCTTCTTTCCTGTAAGACCTTCAATTACATTAATAAAATAATTCAATTCGACAGTCTGGGAATTTCCAAGATTAATTATTTCAAATTTAAAATTTTTCTCTAGGGCGGCTAAAATGCCTTGGATAATATCATCAATGTAAGTATAATCACGCCTAGTGGTTCCATCGCCATAACGGATAAGCTCTTTCCCCCGCTGGATTTGTTCGGTAAAAAGGTAGGGAGCCATATCAGGCCTTCCCTGTGGTCCATAAACCGTAAAAAATCTTAAGCAGACGATATTTAAATTGGTAAGATGACTATAAGTAAAACAAAAAAGCTCGCAGGCTTTTTTAGAGGCCGCATAAGGAGAAATGGGGTAGTCCACATTATCATTTTCCGAAAAGGGAATTTTTTTGTTTTCCCCATAAACGGAGGAAGATGATCCGAAAATAAAATTTTTAATTCCGTATTTTTTCGAGAGCTCCAACAGATTAACGGTGCCTTGAACGTTTGCTTCTTGATACAATAGTGGCTGTTCAATTGAAGGACGCACTCCGGCTCGCGCTGCTAAATGAACCACTTTATCAAGTTTATGTTTTTTGAATACTTCTTCCAGCGCAGTTTTATTGGTAACGTCAACTACTTGAAGGAAAAAATTACCCTTTTTCAAAAAAGGTTTAATGTTTTCTATTTTTCGAAGAGGCGAATAATAGTTGTTGAAATTATCCAGGCAAATTACCACCTTGTCTTGTTCGATCAGTTTTTTGCATAGATGGGATCCAATAAAACCCGCTCCGCCCGTAACTAAAATAGTGGTCATTTTTCTAAAATTATGAAGGAGATGTTTATACCCAATTTAAGTGATAATTATAACAAACAAGACTGAACTTGTAAAGTTAAATAAACTATTATAGAATTAAATTCGGTAGATCTCAATATTGTTATATCAATTAACTACTAAAAAACCATGAAAGGAATAATTCTAGCCGGAGGAAAAGCAACTAGATTAATGCCGCTGACCAAGGTAACTAGCAAACAGCTATTGCCGGTGTACAATAAACCGATGGTTTTTTATCCCTTAAACACCCTGCTTCAAGCCGGGATAAAAGAAGTTTTAATCATTATTGCCCCTGATTATGCCGGTCACTTTTTGCATTTGTTGGGTTCTGGCCGGGAATTCAAAGCGCGCTTTACTTATGAGATTCAGGAAAAACCCCGTGGCCTGGCCGATGCCTTTATTATTGGTAAAGACTTTATGGATGAAGATAGTGTGGCCATGATTTTGGGAGATAATATTTTCACGGATGATTTATCAAAAGAAATTAAAAGTTTTGAAAAAGGAGGGAGAGTCTTTGTCAAAAAAGTTTCTGATCCGGAAAGATACGGCGTGGTGAAATTCGATCAAGATAATAAGGCGGAAAAAATCGTAGAAAAGCCCAAAGAATGGATCAGCGATTACGCGGTAACCGGACTTTACGTCTATGACAAACGGGTATGCCAATTTGCCAAGGAGCTGAAGCCTTCGGATCGGGGAGAAATTGAAATTACCGATATTAACAATAAGTATTTGGAACTGGGCGAATTAGACGTTGTACCGGTAAAAGGGGAGTGGTTTGATACGGGAACTTTTGACTCCTTGCTAGCTGCCAGTAATTATGTCGCCAAGCATAATGATTCCAAATAAAGCACGAAGCACCCCCTCTTAATCTCCCCCTTGATAAGGGGGAGAAAGTGGGGGTAGACGCATCGAATTTCGAATTTAATAACCATGATTGACGGTGTCAAAATTAAAGAATTAAAAGTCCATCAAGACATTCCTGACCGGGAAGAGGGCAAGGAAAAGCCTGGATTTTTAATGGAGGTGCTTAGGGATGACGATGAACTATTAAAAAAATTTGGCCAGACCACGTTTACCGTGGCCTACGAAGGAACAATAAAAGCATTTCACTACCATAAAAAACAAGATGATCTTTGGTTTGTGGCTACCGGCAAAGCAATGGTGGTGTTGCACGATTTAAGGAACGATTCTCCAACGAAAGGAGAAACTCAGGTAATTTATACCGGTAAGGATGACTATAAACTGATTTTGATTCCCGAGGGCGTAGCGCACGGATATAAAGTTGTTTCTAAAGAACCAGTTTTGCTTTTTTATCATACTACCGAAAGTTATGATGCAGAAAATCCGGATGAAGAGCGGCTCCCATTTGATGACCCGCAGATAGGCTTTGACTGGGAGACTGATGGTTGATAGTAGGCGAAACGCCGGCGTTTCGCCTACTGTACCCTAATTAATAACGCCTAAAAAGCTGAATGAGAAAACCCTGGCAGACAATTTCAACCAAAACTATCCTTAAAACTCCCTGGGTGGAATATAAACATGATCGGTTCTATTTGCCGTCTAAGAAAGTGGGAGATTATTATTACACCAGTACTAACGATTCCGTCTTAATCGTTCCTGTACTTAAAGACAAAAAACTGATCTTAGTGAAACAGTTTCGCTATTTAATGAAAAAATATAGCATTGAATTCCCGATGGGTGGAATCAAAAACAATCAAACTCCACTTTCTGCCGCCAAAGCGGAACTAGAAGAAGAAGCCGGATATCGCGCCAAGAAATTCAAAAAACTGGGCTGGTTTAATCCTTTTAATGGTTGTACCAATGAAGTTTGTCACGTTTTCTTAGCTAAGGATTTAGAAAAAACAAAACAAAAACTGGATAAGACAGAAGACATCCTAGTTTTAGTTCAGTCTGTTCGAGAACTGGGAAAGATGATAAAATTGAATAGGATCTGGGATGGCCAATCCTTAGCCGCTTGGTCACTGGTGAAAAGATTTATAATGTGAAGTGAGGATGTGGGAAGTAAGATGAGATAACTAAAACCTAAAAAGATAACAAGCTAAAGCCTAACCAGCTAATAACCTAAAACCTAAATCATGCAAATATTAGTTTCAGGATCGCTCGCTTACGACCGGATAATGGATTTTCCGGGATATTTTAAAGATCATATCCTTCCCGAAAAGGTCCATTTACTAAATGTAAGTTTCGAAGTAAAAGTGCTAACGGAAAATTTCGGCGGTACTGCCGGAAATATTGCCTATAATCTAAAGCTATTAGGGGAGAATCCAATAATTATCAGCACCGCCGGTAAGGATTTTGATCGCTATAGCGGTTGGTTGAAAAAGAATAAAATTCCTCAGAAAGAGATTAGAGTCGTCCCTGACCAATTGACGGCTGGAGCTTATATTATTACCGATAAGGCCAATAACCAAATAACCGCTTTTCACAAAGGAGCAATGGAGGTAGAGTCTTCCTTACGGTTTACTAAATACGAAAATATCACCTCTCAAAATTCAATCGCGGTAATTGCGCCCGGAAATAGATTTGAAATGGTAGATCTCGGGCGGCTCTATAAGAAAAAAAATGTTTCCTACATTTTTGATCCCGGTCAGCAGATACCAGTTCTTAGTAATAGAGATTTGCGATTTCTCTTAAAAGGAGCTAAAATTTTTGTAGTAAATGATTATGAGTTTTCTTTAATAGCCAAACGACTTTCTTTATTGCTGGCCGAGATAAAAAGGATGGCAGAAACAATAATTATCACCAAAGGAGAAAAAGGCTCTCAGGTTGTTTCTTTAAAAGACCGCTTTGTTGTAAAAGCGGTGAGGCCTCGGAAGGTAGTGGATCCGACCGGTGCGGGCGATGCCTTTCGGGCCGGCTTAGTGAAAGGATTAATCGGGCAGCTTTCTTTAAAAAAGACGGTTCAGCTAGCAACTCTGGTGGCGACTTACCCTATTGAGCATTATGGAACCCAAGAACATAGTTTTACTCTCCGAGAAATTAAAAATAGATTTGCTAAATTATTTAAATCAAAACTAATCTAATCATTAACTTACCTAGGATGAAAAAAGTCCTAAAAGACCATAACGTCAAAACGCTTTTGATTGTGCTGGGAATTGCCATCATTGCCTTCTTGATGTTTGGGGTTATTGCGGTGAAACTGCATATAATGTAAAAATAATTAAGAGGATCGGTAGCTTAAAATCTATTTTTTGTTTAGGAATCAAAGTCTCCCGAAAATGGGAAATTTATTATTAATAATTGAGTATGAAACGAAAAACAGAATTTGATATTAAAAACATAAGATTAGCTAATCAAGGGAAAAATAAAATTGAATGGGCCGAAAAGCAAATGGATGTTTTAAGGCTAATCAAAAAAAGATTTTTAAAAGAGCAGCCCTTGAAAAATTTAAAAATTTCCGCTTGTTTGCACGTTACCACCGAAACGGCAAATTTAATGAATACTTTAAAAGCCGGTGGTGCGGACGTTGTGCTTTGCGCTTCTAATCCACTTTCCACCCAAGATGATACAGCCGCTTCTATTGTTCGGCATTTCAGGATACCGGTTTACGCTATTTGTGGTGAAGACCGTAAAACCTATTATCAGCACCTCAAGGCCGCCTTAGACCATAAGCCACGTATTACCATGGACGACGGCGCTGATTTAGTTTCCGAACTTCATTCTAAGAGGAAAAAACAGTCTAAAGAGATATTGGGATCGTCAGAAGAAACAACAACCGGGGTGATTAGACTTAGAAGCATGGAAAAAAAAGGCATTTTGAAATTTCCGATTATCGCCGTTAATGATGCCCAAACCAAGCATTTGTTTGATAATTATTATGGAACAGGACAAAGCACAATCGATGGTATTTTACGGGCGACTAATATCCTTTTTGCTGGTAAGACCGTGGTAGTGGCTGGTTACGGTAATTGTGGAAAAGGCGTGGCCTTGCGTGCCAAAGGGCTGGGAGCACAGGTAATCGTCACGGAAGTGAATCCGGTTAGGGCGTTGCAAGCCGCCATGGACGGTTACGAAGTAACCACCATGGAAAAAGCTTCACTTAAGGGAGATATCTTTGTTACCTTAACCGGAGACATTAGTGTCATAAGAAAGGAGCATTTCTTAAAAATGAAAGAGGGTGCGATTGTATGCAATTCAGGCCATTTTGACGTAGAAATAGACATTAAAGACCTTGCTAAAATGTCTAAAGAAAAAGTAATCCCTAGGCCTTTTGTGGAAGCCTTCATGCTGAAAGATGGTAAAAAAGTAAACTTACTGGGCGAAGGCAGATTAATAAATTTAGCGGCAGCCGAAGGACACCCAGCCTCGGTGATGGATATGAGTTTTGCCAATCAAGCCTTAGCTGCTGAATACATTGTTAAACATCATAAGGAATTAAAGAAAAAGGTATACGTGGTACCGGAAGAAATTGATGTAGAAATTGCCAAACTAAAATTAAGAACAATGGGCATTGCCATTGATAAACTTACTCCTAAGCAACAGAAGTATCTTGCTTCGTGGAAATCAGGAACATAGGTAATGCAGAATGCATAATTTATAATGTATAATGATGGAAATCCCAAGTCTGAAATTCCAAATTCTAAATAAATTACAGTTTACAAATCACAAATTACAAGAGTTTGGATTTTGAATATTGTGATTTAGAATTTATTTGGGATTTAGGATTTGTGATTTGGTGCTTTAAAAAATTATACATTATACATTTTAAATTATAAATTAAATCATGAAAATTTTAGTAACCGGCGGCGCGGGCTTTATCGGTTCCAACTTTATCCACTATTGGTTAAAAAACCACCCAGACGACAAAATAGTGAATCTGGACAAGCTTACCTATTGCGGGAATTTAGAAAATCTAAAAGAAGTTGAATCTAATAAAAACTATCAGTTTGTAAAAGGTGATATCTGTGAGGGAGAATTGATCAATAAGGTGATGAAAGGAATTGATAAAGTAGTCCATTTTGCGGCGGAAAGCCACGTCGATCGTTCTATTCTGGAACCTTCTACTTTTATCCAAACAAACATTATTGGAACTCAAATCCTCCTGGAAGCGGCGTTAAAGAACGAGGTAAAGCATTTTCACCATATCTCAACGGATGAAGTGTTTGGCGCTCTGAAACTGGATGATCCGGCCAAATTCAATGAGAATACCCGTTATGACCCTAGAAGCCCTTATTCTGCGTCTAAAGCGGCCTCAGACCACCTAGTGATGGCCTACCACATTACTTACGGTTTGCCGGTAACCATTACCAATACCTCTAACAACTACGGCCCCTATCAGTATCCTGAGAAACTTCTTCCCCTGGCAATTACCAATTTAATTGAAGGCAAGAAGGTTCCTATTTATGGAGACGGAAAATATGTCCGAGATTGGCTTTATGTGGAGGACCATTGCCGGGCGATTGACCTAGTTTTAACTAAAGGAAGGATAGGGGAGACTTACTGCATTGGAGGCCTAACGGACGATGTCAATAATCTGGAGCTGATTAAAAAGGTATTAAAGATAATGGGCAAGGATGAATCGGTGTTGGAATACGTTAAAGACCGGCTCGGCCATGATCGGCGCTATGCGGTGGACTGGAGCAAAGCCAAAAATGAGCTGGGCTATCAGCCGGAATGTGATTTGGATACCTATCTGGAAAAAACCATCCAGTGGTATCAAGCAAATGAAAGCTGGTGGAAGCGTATAAAATCAGGCGAATACCAAGAATACTATCAAAGACAGTATGGCAAGTAGCTCATTGTCAGTTTATATTCCATTTTATTACTGGGTTAAGTAAGATTGATAATTTTCAATTTACAATTTTACAATTTCCAATAAATTATCAATGATTTAATTTTCAAACAGAAAAGAATACTAAAATATTAAGTTTGGAAATTGAAAATTGTAATATTGTAAATTCAATGAAAATTAAAAATTAGAAATTGTAAATTTTCAGAAACACCTAATTCATGAGCAGCTCTAAATAATATTTAATTAAATGGCCACAAAGTGTCTTATCTTAGGAGCTAAAGGAATGCTTGGAACAGAGCTTTCTTTTATTTTTAGAGATTATCACCCTATTCTTTGGGATCGGGCAGAACTTGATATTACCATTGAAAATGATGTGGAAGAAAAAATTGAAAAGCTTAAACCGCAGCTGATTATCAATTCCGCCGCTTACACCAATGTTGATGGAGCGGAAACTAATCAAGAAGTGGCAAATAAGGTTAACGGAGAGGCGGTTGGTTATTTGGCAAGAGTAGCGAAAGAACTGGATGCCGTGCTAATCCATTATTCCACAGATTATGTTTTTGATGGCAAGAATAAGGAAGGGTACAAAGAAAATGACCCAACAAACCCAATTAATGCTTATGGTCAGTCGAAATTAATCGGCGAAAAAGCTCTCCGGGAGAATTGCCGTCGTTATTATTTAATCAGAACATCCTGGCTTTATGGCAAGATTGGAAATAATTTTGTTGAGACAATAATCCGATTGGGTAAAGAAAAAAATGAGGTGAGAGTAGTGAATGATCAGTTTGGGAAACCGACCTATGCCGTTGATTTAGCCCAAAGAACTCGGGAATTAGTAGAGGAAAGAAAAGAATATAATATTTACCACATTACCAATGAAGGCGTCACTTCTTGGTATGGTTTTGCCAAAGAAATCTATAAACAAATAGGATTGACTACCAAAGTCATTCCGGTGGGAACTTCAGAATTTCCTCGGCCGGCCCAACGGCCTAATTATTCCAGCCTGATCAATACCAAATTGACGCCGTCCCGCCACTGGAAAGAAGCGTTAGCAGAATATTTTGCTAAGCGTTAAATTTTCATTTTAGTTCCAGCTGGTAAAGCCTGGTGGGATTATTTTTAGACCCTTTAAAAATAATCCTAGCTTGTTTAACATCAACCATAAAATCGCTATTCGGGCAGTTGACCAGGTCAATAACATTTCTTTTATCTCGGCTGTCCAATTCGATTGTTTTTATAGTCTCGGCTTGATAGAAAACGATCCAGGCGGGATCGTAATTCCAAGCCACATTCTCGATTGGTTCGCTGGATCGAATCAGTAATTCCTGTCCCTCTGTTTCTAAATCCAAAACCCAAATTTCAAATTCATTATAAAAGATGATTTTTTTCTGATCAGGTGACCAATTGAATCCTAAAACGCTGGGATTTAATTGTTTTAAATTAATGGCTAGTTCTCCTTGAAGTTCAATCAGGGATAGTTGATGATTATTGCTTAAAAGAGTCAAAAAATGATTCGCTCCGTTTTCTAAAGAATACTCAGTGCTGCAGGGCAAGGTTAGCAACTCTTGCCTGTTTAATTTGCCATCCAAACCAGTTTTTTCAAGAAGACACTTTTTTTGATCGCGGTAGAGGTAATAAACGTTTTTGGAAAAAATAGTATAATCTTGGATCAAATCGTCAATTATTAATTTTGAACTATTTTTAGCTAAATCAATTTCGTACAGTTTTCCATCACATAATCCGTAGATAGCCTCACTTCCCGATGGAGCTTTAAGCGTGGAAAAATTTAAAGCGCTAATTTTGCTTAGCGCTAAAGGTTTCTGATTAGTTTTAAGAAAAATTATCTGGTAATCCCGTTTGTTATCTTGCTCCTGCCATAGAAAAAGGTAACTATTATTTTCGGAAAAAGAAAAAGAATAGCTCCCGTTTTGCACCAAGGGTAATCTAGTAATCTCAGAAGAGTCACTTAACCTTTGCAGCACAAAATAAAGTTTGTTTTGTTCATTTTTCGTTAAATAAGCAAGGGAAGAATTATCCGGAGAAATTTTAAACTGGTCGATCTGCTCATCCAATAACAAACTGGGAGAGGAATTTTTAAACAAAGTGATTCTGTTAGTCAGCGTGGCCTGATTGGGAAAAACTAGGAGTTTCTTTTCCCACTCATAGTAACTCTCTTTCTTAATTGTAATTTGGTATTCCTGGGGAGGAAGATTCTTAATTATGGCCTGGGTTTTATTCTTAATTGTTTTGCCGTTTAAGACAATTGTGGCATCGCGGGGATTGGAATCAACGTTAAGGACGCCCGTTCTCACGATCTGGCCTTTTTTAAAGTCGTAACGATACCCTTCGGTATAAAAAATCAATAAGGGAGCGATTAGAATAAAAACGATTACAAAGGTATAAGCGTAAATTCGACGGTATTTTAGTTCCATTTTGACCAGATTTTATTTAGTGGTAAGATATAGACATTAGGCAGTTGCAATATTTGTTATTGTAACATATTTTGAGTAATTATAAATTTTTTTATGGAAAAATTCGTTATCAACGGCGGTCAAAAACTAAAAGGAGAAATCAAAGTTTTGGGAGCGAAAAACGCCGCTACCCCGATTCTTTCCGCAGCGATGATTGCGAAAACACCCTCCCTAATTCGAAACGTTCCTGATATCGGAGATGTCCGAAAAATATTGAAAATTTTTAAAAAAGCAGGGGCAAAAGTGGAATGGCAAGGAAAGGGAACCGTAAAAATTGAACCGGCTTTGCTTGATGTTTCCAAGATTGATCAAGATTTGGTTTGTCAAATGAGATCTTCTAGTTATCTTTTGGGAACAATTGCCATCCAGATGGGGGAACTGACTATTCCGTTGCCGGGCGGCTGTAAGCTAGGAACCAGGCCAATGGACGCCCACTTTCTAGCCTTAAAGGAATTGGGGGTAAAAATTACCCAAAAAGGAAACTACTATCATTTTAATGCCAAAAAAATACATGGGGGTGAGATCGTAATGAGTGAAATGAGTGTCAGCGGCACGGCTAATGCTATTCTCGCCGCGGCCCAGATTGAAGAAGAAGTAAAGATTTATAATGCGGCGGCTGAACACTATATTCAAGATCTTTGCTGGTTTTTAGAGCAGGCAGGAGTCCAAATAACCGGCATCGGCACCCACGAACTGCTTATCAAAGGAAGCGATCAACTGGCGGGGGCGGATTACGCCATCATCCCTGACCCGATTGAAACGGGAACTTTTGTTGCTTTGGGAGCGGCGACACAGTCAAATTTAACAATCAAAGATGTCGCCGTTGATTTTATGCGGCTGGAATTCCAAAAATTTAAAGAAGCAAATGTTCAGTATGCCGTCAGGAATAAGCGGCTTTCCGCTAACAAAAAATATTACCTTTATGATTTAGAAACAAAGCCCTCCCCCTTAAAAGCAGTTAAAAAGGTGAATACTATGCCATATCCAGGATTCACCTCTGACCTTTTGCCTCCTTTTGCCGTTATGCTTACTCAAGCCAAGGGAACTTCCCTAATTCACGAGTGGATGTATGAAGGCCGTCAGAAATATCTTGACGAGCTAATAAAAATGGGAGCGAATATTACTATTTGTGATCCCCATCGAGCAGTAATCGTCGGCCCCACGCCCTTGCAGGGAACCGACATGACCAGTTTTGACATCCGCGCCGGAGCCACTCTCGTGGTAGCGGCAATAGTGGCTAAAGGAGAAAGCCGAATTTTAGGTATTGAGCAGATCGACCGAGGGTATGAGAGGCTCGAAGAACGCTTAAAAAAGATTGGAGTCGATATTTTAAGAATAAAAGAACAAAATGGAAGATTATCATAAAGCACGGCCATTAATTAGACGTTCCCTGAAGATTTACCTTAATCTCATTGTTATTTTAGCGGTGTTTTTAACCGGCGTATTGATTGGTGCCTGGAAAGTAAACCAAATTACGCCTTATCAAGCGGCCGAAGCAATAATCAATAAGGCAACTTCTCATTTATCAACGGAGAAAGTAGATTTCAACATATTTTGGAAAGCATGGGATATCGTTCAGAATAAATATGTTGGTCGCCCAGTCGATGAAAGAAACCTTTTTTATGGAGCAATGTCTGGTTTGGTGGCAAGCCTGCAGGATCCTTATTCTGTTTTCTTTAATCCCGATCTAACCCAAGCCTTTAATCAGGAGATCAGCGGTACTTTTGATGGGATTGGCATTGAAATTGGAATAAAGAAGAATCAATTGGTGGTTATTGCCCCCCTGCCCGATTCACCCGCCGAAAAAACTGGTATTTTAGCCGGCGACAAAATCATGAAAATTGACAGTGTTGATACTAACACCATCACAATTGATACCGCCGTTAATTTAATTAGAGGAAAGGAAGGCACGACCGTTAATTTGTTAATTGAAAGAGAAGGCGAGAATGAGCCGTTGTCTTTTACCGTTACCCGCGAGGTGATCAAAGTCCAGTCCATCACCTGGGAGATAATCGACAGCAATATTGCTTATCTTAAGATTTCCCATTTCAACGAGGACACAGAAAAGAACTTTCAAAAAGCAATTAATGAAATTATTTTAAAAGAACCTAAAGGCATTATTTTAGATCTTAGAAACAATCCCGGTGGGTATTTAGATGTTGCCATCGACATCACCGGATCGTTTGTCGAAAAAGAGAAAATAGTGGTGATTGAAGATTATGGGGATGGTCGCCGGACCGAATACAAATCTGATGATGGGGGCAGTTTGTCGAACTATCCCGTTGTTGTTTTGGTTAACAACGGTAGTGCCTCAGCGTCAGAAATTATGGCTGGTGCGCTCCAGGATTATGGAGTTGCTACCATTGTGGGCGAACAAACTTTTGGTAAAGGGTCAGTACAGGAGTTAACAGAATTTTCTGATGGTTCTTCCCTAAAGCTTTCCGTTGCTAAATGGTTGACTCCCACCGGTCGTTCTATTAATGAAGAAGGAATCAAGCCTGATGTTGAAGTTAAGCTTTCCGAAGACGATTATAATAGTGATCGTGATCCTCAACTGGAAAAAGCGATCGAAATTTTAACAGGGAGTAGCAATAGTTAAATTAAAATTTAGCGTAATGGAAAGAGCAAGAGTTTTTTTAAAAATATACGGACAAGTACAAGGAGTAAGTTTTCGGTACTATGCTCAAAATATTGCGCGAAAATTGAAATTGAGAGGCTGGGCAAAAAACGAAATTGATGGCACAGTTATTATTGAAGCAGAAGGGAAAGTTGAGAAGCTGAAGGAACTGATAAAATGGTGCCATAATGGGCCTGCCCTGGCGGCTGTTGAAAAAGTTGATGTTCAATGGAAAGAATTCAAAGGTGATTTAGGGAAATTTGAAGTGCAATTTTAATTAAATTGAATTATAATTAATAAATTATGAAGGTAATTTTTCTGCAAAACGTATCGGCTCGCGTTAGAAAAGGACAAGTTAAGAATGTTTCCGATGGATACGCTCGAAATTACTTGTTGCCCAAAAAACTGGCCATTCCCTTTACTAAACAGGAAGAACAAAAATTAGCCAGAATTAGCGAGCAGCGGACTAACGAAGATAACGCCAAGCAAAAATTTTTTGAGGAAGCAGTTACGAAACTGAACGGTCAAATTATTTATTTTGAAGTCAAAGCCAGTGAGGATGGTACATTATATGGGGGATTAAGTAAGAAGGATTTAGTTGAAAAAATTGAAAAATTGTTTAAAATAAATATCAAAGAAGAAATAATCCAGCTAGAAAAACCCCTAAAGAAAATTGGTCAGCACAAGCTAAAATTGCAATTTACTCCTGATCTTGTAGTTGAAGTTATTGTCGAGCTGAAAAGATCAACTAAATAAAGCAGACTTTTTGTTTAAAAAGAGAAGTATTTTTTATAAAATTCCATGCCCAAAGCTAAAACTTCAAAATACATATTCGTCGTCGGCGGGGTAATGTCTTCCGTCGGCAAGGGGATTACCTGTGCCTCAATTGCCAAAATTTTACAAAGTAAGGGATTCCGAGTAGCCACGGTTAAATGCGATATGTATGTGAATATTGATGCTGGCACAATCAGACCCACGGAACACGGTGAAGTGTTTGTCGGTGAAGACGGCATTGAAGCCGACCAGGATTTAGGAAATTATGAACGCTTTACTGATAACAACTGTACCGCCGAGAACTACATTACAACGGGACAGGTTTATCAGGAAGTAATTAGAAGGGAAAGAAATCTTGAATATGATGGTGAAGACGTAGAGGTGGTTCCCGATATCCCTAATGAAATTATTCGCAGGATAAAACTGGCCTCCCGCCGAAACAAAGCAGAAATTACCGTGGTGGAGATTGGAGGAACCGTAGGCGAGTATCAAAACATTTTATTTTTGGAAGCGGGTAGAATGATGAAGTTAAAATATCCATCAGATGTGATTTTTGTTTTGGTGAGTTATCTACCGATCCCAAAGAAAATTGGAGAGATGAAGACAAAACCCACCCAATACGCCGCGCGCACTTTAAATTCCGCTGGCATCCAAGCTGATTTTATTATTTGTCGTTCCGAAAAGACGCTGGATGAACCAAGAAGAGATCGGCTGGCAATATTCTGCAGTATCGAGAAGGGGAACGCCATCTCTAATCCTGATCTTGACTCGATCTATGAAGTCCCCGTTGTTTTTGAAAAAGAACACTTAGGCGAAAAGATTTTAAGTAAATTTAATCTAAAAGCAAAGCAAAATGACCTTAAGGAATGGAGACGGCTGGTTAAAACGATTAAGACCGCGGAAAAGGAAATAAAGATTGGGATAGTTGGTAAATATTTTGGTACGGGCAAGTTTACTTTGGCGGATTCCTATATTTCTGTTATTGAAGCAATAAAACATGCCTGTTGGTATCATAAGCGTAAACCCATCCTCACTTGGATCGATTCTGCCGAATACGAAAAGAATCCCCAAAAAATACGAGAATTAAGTAAATATGATGGGATTATTGTACCGGGCGGCTTTGGTTCCAGAGGAATCGAAGGGATTATTCGGGCCATCCGCTATGTAAGAGAGCACAAAATTCCTTACTTGGGGTTATGTTATGGAATGCAGCTTGCCACTATTGAGATTGCTCGGAATGTTTTAGGCTTAAGAAAGGCTAATTCTCTGGAAATTGACCCCAAAACCCCTCATCCGGTCATTCATTTGAATCCTTATCAAAAAAAGAATATTCAAACAAAAAGCTACGGTGCTACCATGAGACTGGGCGCTTACCCTTGTGTGTTAGAGCCAGAATCATTAAGTTATAAGGCCTATAAAACAAATAAAGTTTTGGAGCGACATCGACACCGTTATGAATTTAATAACAGCTACAAAGCTAATTTAGCCAAAGCGGGCGTAAGGTTCGCCGGTATTTGCCCGATCAATAATCTGGTAGAAATAATGGAATTAGTTGATCATCCTTGGTTTGTGGGGGTACAATTCCATCCTGAATTTAAATCGAGACCGCTGAATCCACATCCTCTTTTTAGAGAATTTGCGGCAGCTTGTCTGAAAGAAAAATAGATTTTGGGTAAATAAAGAAGGCGTTTTACCAAACACCTTTTTTATTTGCCAGTTATTATTGCCTCTGGGGAATAACTTCGACCACTTTAGTGGTTCTTAATTTTCCATCAAATTTTTTCAGCTTTTTTTTCTTAAAAACAACCTGTCCAGCGGTTAAGGCAAATAAAGTATCGTCGGCCCCTTTTGCTACATTTTTGCCAGGATGGAATTTTGTTCCTCGCTGTCGAACAATAATCATTCCGGCTTGAGCAAATTGATTGCCGCCAATTTTTACTCCTAATCGTTTTGATTGAGAATCTCGCCCTAGTTGAGTCGATCCTCCTGCTTTAGTATGCGCCATATCCTTAAGTTAATAATTTAATCTCATAGTAAATCATGTATTAAGAGCTGTCAATATATCGCAAATTATATTTTTTTGGGATGAAATAAGATTAAAACAACCACAGCAATTACAAGCAGAAATCCTAAAATAATTCCTGCGGTTAGATAAGAGGTTTTTTCCACCTCGTTAACATTGATGAGATTTAATTCATTTTTTATTTTTGTTATAAAATCAGAATTATCGTAAGTTAATGAATAACCGTACTGCGCTTTAAAACCATCGGTAAGACCATCATTGCTGGTGTCGGGATCATTGGGATCACCGCCAATTTTTTCTTCTACTGTATCTGGTAAGCCATCTTGATCAGTATCCACACCGTTTGATTTCCGAGCATCGTCAATCGCTTGAATAATGTTAATATCAGCCGTTCTTTTGGGAGTAGCATTATCATCGCGCAGGGGATCGAAGCCATTTTTTATTTCGAAATCATCGGTAAGTCCGTCGTCATCGCTATCTGGATCATTGGGATCTGTTCCATTTTGTAATTCCTCCTCATTAGGCAGATTATCATTGTCGTCATCGCGCTTAGGAACGTTATTTTCTGGCGGAGTGTTGGTTAAGGGGGTATTAGTATTTAAATTGATGTTGTTATTAGAATTTTGATTAAGATTCTGATTAAGATTGACATTAATATTACTATTAATATTCTGATTCTGATTCTGATTCAAATTACCTTCTGAAGGAGGAGTAGAATTTAAGTTATTGTTTTCATTGATGTTATAATTGCCGTTAACATTTTCATTACCATTGGTACCATTGATGTTTTCATTAACATTTGCATTGGTATTAACAGGAGGATTCCCGTTAATATTTTGATCTGGTACCGGTGGAATTTCGCCGGTATTGTTTACGATTATATTGTTAAATTCACTCAAATAAGAATAATTATCATTATCAACCGCCACCGCGTATACCCGGTAGATCCCGTCAATTGACTGATTGGTACTCCAGGTATATTGCCAGCGATTCCCGCCGATATTATTGCCGTTATAAACAAAGGCAAAGCGACCACTTACTTCCACAAAATGAAATTCCACGCGGGGTACGGTTACATTGGTTTGAGCGGTTGCTTGGATATTACCGCTTAAAAAAGCATTATTGGAGGGCTCTAAAAGCGCAATGATTACATTTGCTCCTTGGGCAATTTTAGGATTCAGAAAGAACAGGCTGAATGAACAGATTGAAGCAATAACAAAGGAAGAAATTGCGATGATGAATATTAAAGTAGGAAATGATAATCTATTTTTCATTTTTCCTCCCAAGAAATAATGGTATATTCACCGCTGGTCGGAAAACTTGGTGGTGGACCGTAAGTAAGATTGGGGTCAAAATTTAAATGCCTTAAGTTATATCCGGTTCCATCGGTATAGGCAAAACCGTAACGCTGATTAGTGGCAATAGCGCCATAAAGAGTCAATATGTCACGATAAACGTTATCAGCGCAATGAGCGGGATTTTGTTGGTAAGCGGAGCGGTTCGGGTAGTAAAATCGGGTAACTGCTCCCTTTTGAGCGATGAGTGCGGCATCAATCTCTAAATCATCCTCGCTATAAAAACCGACCGCCACATTAGTTTGGGCAATTAAGCCTATTACGTTGCTCTCATCGTGATTGGTATATTTAAGATCATTATTAATAATGATATTGGCATTGGCCGAAGCAAGTGGTTCTCGGGCGGCAACAAGAGTCATTTTATCATTGTCAATTTGTCCATCAACCCAGACATCATCCTCAATAAAAATTAATCCATTACTAGGAACTGCTATGCCAAGTGAACTAGCACCTTTATAGGTAAATTGAGTTTCCGTTGCAATTGACCAAATATCGGAATAATCATACCACCAAGAATACCAGCGGTAGCGGCAATAAGCTTGGCTGGTTACCTTTTTAATATCCACCGTGTGATTGACATTAAAATGAACATGATAACCTTGGGTTCCAGAACTGGTAAGGTAAATTCCGCCCTCAATGGCCTTTGTTTTCACAATCGCTAAATCAGCAGTTATCCCATTAAAGTCAAGGGGGGGAACAGGAAAGGTTCGACCCGCCGCAAATACATCTGGGCGAGCGGGAACCGATTGGGGAGGAAGAGGATCTTGGGGGGGAACATGAGTATGGACCCCAAATTCTTGGGAACCCCCGTGATCAGGATCATCATATTTATCTTTAGCGGAAGAAACGATATTATGGGCCAAACCATCGAATCTTATTCCGTCATTGGAATGAATTGGACCCCAGACTTCGGTGCCCTCACCAAAACGCATTTTATCGTTTGCCACCACGGCGTAGGTAGAGAAAGAGGGGATCCCCATTTTTAACACTACCGTCGTAGTTAAGTCCGGTTGGTCCAAAAGATAACCGGTAGATTCGATAGTAATGATAGTCGATCCACTCTCCGGAGCGACAATATTCAAACTGAATTTGCCGATCACATTGCCGTTGATATCCCGGTAATCATGAAGATAAGGCCCTGGTCCTCCCGTACCGTCGGTAAAATCATCCGGTACATGAGCCAAATGCCAGCGGTAGTAATTAGCGCCTGCTTCCGCTATCTCCAATATTTTTTGTTGCCGAATCTTAAAATTAGTCGCTTTCGCCTGGCTGATAACGTAGGAAGCAGAGGCGGTCAAAAGAATAACCAGAATGCCGAAGAAAATCAATAAAGTAATAAGAGTATATCCCGAAAAGGGAGATTTCTTTTCCGTTTTTTTTCTTTTGGCTGGTCTCCTTTGCATCTTATAGATTTGTTTTAAGATTTCTGATCATTACGCTGGTTTCGATTGAAATTGGATCCGGAGGAAAATTAGGTTCAACATCAACAATAAACTTTAAATGAACCAACTTTACTTCGTTTAAATTAATTGGGTAAGGAAACGGATCTTCAGTTCCGGTATAATTTTCATCAAAATAAGTAAATATTGCGCCTTGATTTCTAACATTGGTAACTACTGGGGAGATTACTTCATTTTCAGAAGGATATTCAACTGGGTTCACAGTAGGCTCAACCACCCCTTTCTTAAAATCAATACCATCTAAGAAGTAGCGAATTCGTTCCCGATCACCATCATTATCAATATCAGCATAGAAGATTATTGATTGTTCTTGAGCACCTTCTAGTAAGTAGGCGCCATTGTCAGCGTTTTGTGCCTTTCTTAATTCTTTGGCTAGGGAATCCATGACTTTTCTTAAGGTGTCTTGAGCAAGCGCTTGATCGCGTGATTGCGTAAAAACCCGGTTCCCTTGAACAATAAATTGATATACAATTGTACCGACAATGCCAATAATACCCATGACAATAATCATTTCAATAAGAGTGAAGCCACTAATTTTATGCTGGCGAAACATAGGAGCTGGTTATAAAGGAGTTAGAAAGTATTCCACTTGCGAAGTGCCGTTAACCGTTGCCGAGGTATTAAGCGGCTCATAACCATCAAGGGTAAGATCAAGAGAATAAGTATCATTATTCAGGTTGCTAAAGAAAACTTGTCCCGGAGGGATGCAAGAAGAAGTGTATCCAATTTTAATGTCAGAAATCACCGGCGTATAAGCCAGATCTTCCGTACTTAGGAAAACTTTGTAGCGGATGTACTGATTACCACTATGAGCAGCCTGGATTGCAGAACCGCTACTGGGATAAAATGTGTCGGAAGTACCATCTGGTCCAACAAAGTTCCAAGTGTGGTTATCGTTATTGGTCGCTATTTGAAACTTGACACTTCCGGTACCTGATTCGGGTATTTGGGAAGACGGAAGCCAAGTCAATGTGCCAAAATTACTGGCCGTTCCGGTATTAAATGATGAAGAGATTAATTCTCCGCTGGAAGCATACGCTACCTGAAGATAAGAAATAGAAATATCGTCTAAAATGGGAGTAAGAAGGGGATCGGTAGTGGCAAATACCACCCGGAAAAGTAAATCACTACCGGGATTAGCAAAAATATGTTCCTCCCCGGGGATCACAGGATCAAAATTTGATCCGCCGTTGGCAGACAAAAAATAATTAATCGTTTGATTATTAAGAATTTCAGTAGCAGTTAGAGTTGCCCTAGTGATTCTTCCGGCGTTGCTGTTGAGTTTGATTGTCTGAGCGGTTCCTTCGGGAAGATACTGCCCGTCCTGTTTTTCCAGAGTCACTTGTCCCAGATTAATGTCCCAATCCGCTGTAGTTACTGAGGTATCCCGATAAGTATTGGAACTGAAATCCTCAAAATAATTATTGTTATTTTCAGTGTAATTCAAGGTCAAATTACCGGGAGTACTAAAGGCCTCAATATTTCCATCATCGCTAGCATATTTAGTTAAATCGCTAAATTCTTCTTGACCCGATCCGCCGGACCAATCATTTTGTTCAAAAAAACCAAAGCCCGTAACTTTAGTTTCTTCATATCCTGTTTTGGAAAGTATTGCCTCTGCTCCGGTAAGAGCGGTTTTGGTTCCGGTGTCTTTAATCGTTACTCGTAGTGAATTTGCCGTGTGAGGACTTAACACTAAAGAGGTGTTTTGAGCTGTATCCGGCAAGATATTCAAAAGAATCGGAGGAATAATACCCGCCACGTCATAATCGGCGGATGTTTCCAGCAAGGTGTAATTATCCCATTCCAGATCTACTAAAGAGAGATTACCCTGGTCATTAGTAGGAGGCTCTGATGAATATTTTGGTACATCCGGATCAGTACCGATCAGTCTTTCTCCCCAAATAGCAAGAGGAATATTGGGAATGGGGGCACAAGTATCATCGACCGTATAAACATTTAAAGTACTAATCGAATCAATAGCGAAGCTTACTTCAGTTACCTCTTCTTCAATAATTGATAGATTTGGCTTTACCGGATTAGGAAGGCTGATCGGATCGATAGCATAAGTTGAATCCCGGCTATATCCCACTTTAGTTGCTTCAATATGATACCCTTCGATACTTGGGGGCAGGCTTAAAACCTGTAAATTGCCATCATTGTCAGTGGTATTAGTAATATTAATTATGGGAATAACCGAGTTGTTAGTTATGTTTAAGATAGCTTGGGGAACAGGCAGGCCGGAAGAATTAAAAACTTTAATTAATAACGATCCGGTTGATGCGGCCGATTCTAACCCTTTGGGAACAACCAGAGTGGAAAGCAAAACAGGATCAGCTCTCGGATTGTTCCATTTTATACTTACCTCCGCTTTTTTATAGTCATTGGGTACCGTATCAACCGGTTTGCCAGGAATGGTGCCTAGAGCATTTCCGTCAAAGGGATCATCGATATAATCTACTCTGGTCTGAACAGTAAATTCAAAATTGCTCTGATTAATTGTTTGATTAGCGGGGATTTCACCATGCGGCCACCCCGTGGTTGTTCCCACCGCAGCGTAGGGCATATTTCTAATAACTTCCAATTTTTCATTGGCGATGGCGGTAGCAATGACTTTTGATCGCGAGACGGCCAGGGCCTGAATCGCCTGATCAAATCCACCAATAATAAAAATACCAGCAGTCACAAAAATTCCAATTACCACTATTAATTCAATTAGTGTAAATCCGCTGGTTTTTTTCTTTTTGTTCATTTTCATTCACCCTAGACTATTATAACACAAATATTCAAATCGCCTAGCTTTGTTGAATTGACAGTTTAAACCAATCAAGATATTTTGATTGCAGGAGGGAAACTAATCCAAAGAACTATGGGAAAGATAATCTATTTAGATCACGCGGCCACTACTTACCTAGACCCAAAAGTCAAAAAAGCCATGGAGCCGTATGAGCGAGAGTGTTATGGGAATCCTAATAGTGTCCATAGTGCCGGAAGAAAGATGTTGTTGGCAGTTGATCAGGCAAGGAAAAACGTTGCCGATTTTCTTAATTGTACCACTCGAGAAATTGTTTTTACTTCCGGTGCAACGGAAAGCAACAATTTTGCCTTACGGGGAGTAATTAAAGCTTATCAGGCGAACGGGGTAAAAAATCCTGAGATAATCACTACGCCAATTGAGCATCCCTCTATTTTTAAAACCTGCCAAGATTTGAAAAAAGACGGTGTTGGAATCAAATACCTTCCTATTGATCAGGAAGGAATAATTAATTTAAAATCGTTATTCAAACTGGTATCCTCTGCTACGGTATTAGTTACCGTAATGTATGTTAATAATGAAATTGGAACCATTGAGCCGATCCGCGAGATTGGGAAAATCATTAAAAAGATAAATGAAACACGAAAGTTACCAATTATTTTTCATACGGATGGAGTGCAGGCTGCCCAATATTTAACTTGTGATGTTGATTATCTGCACGTTGACCTACTTTCTTTATCGGGGCATAAAGTACATGGTCCCCAGGGAATCGGTGCGCTCTATGTCCGGAAGAATACTCCATTAAAAGCGATTCAGACCGGTGGTGATCAAGAGTACGGGCTAAGAGCTGGTACTTTGAATGTCGCCGGGATTGTTGGCTTTAGCAAAGCTTTAGAAATTGCTTCGCGCTCGAAATCCGAGAACGCAAATAAGATCAGTAGGGCAAGAGATTGGATGATCAAAAAACTTATTGCTGAAATTCCAAACATCAGAATTATCGGGCCGCAGGGAAACAAAAGAATACCCAGTAATATTTACTTTCGGGCAAGGGGGATATTAGGTTCAGATGTTGTTTTTATGATGGATAATAATGCAAAAATTGCTATTTCCACCGGCTCCGCTTGCAGTGCGGGTGCGGCGGAACCCTCCCTCGTACTTTTGGCGTTAGGCTTAGATGCTCAAAAAGCTAAAGAAGGGGTAAGGGTAACTCTGGATAAAAACAATACCCCCTTGGAATTGAAGGTATTTATTAACTCTCTTAAGAAGATAATCAAGGAGATCGGTTCTCAATAATTCAAAACGGATTCTCAAGGTTTAACGGGCTGTTATTAGTCACCGCTGTTTTTAGTTCCAGATCGTCAACTACTTTTTCAAATAGCTGCTGGTTAATGACTTCTTTCTTGCTCTGGATTAGACTGGGGTCGATCGTTTGTTTTTCTGCTATTGGCAAATATAGATACTGATACAGAAAAAACAAAATATAAAGAATTCCAATCAGCATGATTAAATAAGCAATTTTAACACCGTTTCTTCTAAGGAAGGGTGGAATTTTTTTTAATGAAAATGAAAAATTTAAATCCATATTATAGCCAATATACTTTAGCAGTTATGTTAACTGAAATTAAAGAATTACTGGTTGTTAAATCAACTTCGTTGCTTAGTTTAGAAAATTTAGCGCTGGCATTAATTGATTCAATTATTACATAAAAAGGCTTTCGATTAATTTCCTGCATCCAGTTCACTAATTCCTGATAAGTAGTAGTAAAGTCAATTCCCAGCGCACTAACCATCAATCCAGAGTCTAAAGGAGTGGGATTGGAAAGATTTAGCACTTGATCCTTTAAACCATTATTTTGAGCAAGTGCTTCCAGGGCGGTAATTAGTTCCAGTGTTTCATTGCGGGAGAAAATTGCCGGCGTAATTTTTTCTTTATTGGACTCAATTTCTTTAATCTCCCTCTCTAATCGGACAATATTCTGACGTTGCTGAAAAATAAATTCATAATTTACTCTCTGATCATAAATATTCTGACTTAGAACTTCTATCTTTTTTTGAAAAGGAAGAACAATAAACACAATAATAATTATAATGATCAGAAAGAAAAAAGAAGTAAGAATATATAATTTTATTTTAGGCGTTATTTTCATTGATTTTCCAATCCCGTCATTACGGTGACTAATTTACCACTTAATTCGAAATTAATATTTACTTTAGTAAGAAGGTTAGAAATAGGAGACTGGATTTCGGTGAAGAAATCAGAATTCTCTAAACTGTCCTTAAAATTTAGTAGCGCATCACGAGTAGCCGCCTTACCGGTAAATTTAAATTCAGATGTATTTTTCTGCAATACAAACGAAGATAGGGTAACCCCGGGAGGTACCAGGCTAGATATATTTTTCAATTCTGAGGTCCAGTTGGTATACTCAGATTGGATCTGATTAATATTAATTAATAAATTATTAAAATTTTTTACAGACTTTTCTAAGTCAATCGGTTCCTCTTTCTCAATATTTTGTTTTAGGGCAAGGGTTTCCTGAGTAATACTATCTAGCTTGTTTTCTAACAAAACTTGGGCGATAAATAAAAATGCGACTACAATTAGTAAAACAGATAAAAAAATAATTGATATTCTTCTTAACAGAGAATAGTTTTTTTGAAAGCGGTTTGCTTCCTTTTGAACGGGAGAAATAAGATTAAGGGTAATCATTTTTAATCGCTTTTAAAGCTAGACCAATCGCGGTAGCAAAAGATGATTGGTTTTTACCAGTCAAAAATGTAATGTTTTTCTTTCCTAAATTAGTAAGCGAATCGCCACGCTGGGTAGTAATTTTTAATGATTGAAAAAGAACCCGATCCAGTAGCTTTAAATTTGATCCTCCGCCAGCCAAGATTATTTTATTAATTTGATTGCCACCCGGGTAATGCTCTTTATAGAAGCTAATAATCTCCCTGATTTTACTTAATAAGTCATCAACAACCTGCTGTAAGGCAAGGGCCACTTTTCCTTTTCCGATCCTCGGATCAAGCCCCGCTAATTTCTTGGCTTTTTCTCCTTCTGCTTGCGAAAGTGATAGATTTTTGCTGATTACATCAGTCATTCTGTTTCCGGAAATAGTGGTAATCCCAGAAGTAAATTGAATTAGGTTCTTATCAAAAATTATAAAACTGGTTCGATCAAGACCAAAATCAATTATTAGACTTCCCACGTTGCTATTTTTTAGATCAAAGGAGACTAAAGATCTAGCAATTGCGATTGATTCGATTTCTAAAATAATTGGAACGAGATTGGCTTTCTTTAGTGTTTCTTGATAGACGTCCACTATATTTTTCGGGGCCGCTCCAACTAGGACATTCAGTTTTTTAGCATTAGGGCCAGCCTGTTCCTTAATAATCTGCCAATCTAAATACATTTCTTCAATAGGAAATGGAATATGATTCGCTACCTCAGACTTAATTAAAGATGGTTGCAGTTGCCCGTTCTTTTTTGGCACCTGAATAACCTTGATAAAACTTTGATGTTCTGGTAAGCAAGCAATGGTATCTTTACCTTTGATTTTATGTGGCTTAGCATCCTGAAGCAGTTTTTTTAAATAGGGAACAAGAGCATCCGATTTTAAAATTTCGCCGCCTTCTATTAGTCCTGCTGGCAGAGTAATTTCATTTATTGAATTTACCGAAATCATTTTCCCTTTTCTGGTCAGAGAAACAGCACGCAGTGTCCGATCGCTTATATCTAATCCAAACATACTCTCTTTTTAGATTACAAGTTATATCTTAATTTTATAAATTATTTTTTGATTAGTCAAAGATACTCAAATAGCATTAACCAAGGAATAGATAGGCATTACCACTGCTACCGCCACTGCCCCCACCGCAGCACCTAAAACAAGCATCAAGACCGGTTCGATAATTGTGGCAAGATTACCCATTGTTTGGGAAACTTCCTCTTCGTAAAAATTGGCGATTTCCTCAGAAATTGTATCCAGGGTGCCAGACTCTTCTCCGATATTGACAATTTGTGTTATGAGTGGGGGAAATAATTGGCGGTCTTTTTCTAAGGTGTCTTTAACCGATACGCCTTTTTTGAGTTCTTCAGCAGCATTAGCCAAATATTCTTTATAGTAGATATTACTGGATGTTCGAGAGATAATCTGGAATGTTTCTACTATGGGAATATCAGTCTGTAATAATGAGCTGAGACTCCGGGAAAAATTGGCAAGATTTATTTTTTTGATAATGGGACTCACAATCGGGAGTTTGAGTAAAATCTTATGAAAAACTCTTTTACCGCGGTTTGTTTTTAAAAAACGAGCAAGCAATACCAATAAGATAATAATAGCAACTGTGAGATAAATTCCATTAGTAATAATAAAATCAGTTGTGCCAATCATAATTCTGGTCGGCAGCGGCAATTTTGCTCCAGACTCCGCATAAATGGAAGTTATTTTCGGTAAGACAAAGATCAGCATTGCGATTCCGATAGCAACCATGGCAATCAAAACTATCGCTGGATAGGTTAAAGCATTTTTAATTTTAGTTCTGATTTCATGTGATTTTTTTAATTGGATGGTTAACCTTTTTAATGCTTCATCCAATTTTCCACTTGCTTCGCCAGCGGCGATCATACTTATGTAGGTTTCTGAAAAGACTTTAGGATACTCCGATGCGGCTTTAGACAAAGGAGAACCTTTTTCTACGTTTTTTTTCATATCCTCAATAATTTGTTTAAAACGCTTGTGTTCCATCTGAATCTCGATTATTCCCAATGCTCTTGCTAAAGGAAATCCGGTTCGCACCATTACTTCTAGTTGCTGAGTAAAAAAAAGCTTATTGACCAAATTTATTGGGGCGTGTTTCGCTAGAAAACTCAACTTATTTTTTTCCGATGATTCTTTATTTTCCTTTTTCATTTTATTATTCCATAGTTACTCTTAAAACTTCCTCAATAGTAGTTATTCCATTTTTTGCTTTAATGAAGCCATCCTGATTCATAGTAAGCATTCCCTGCTTTTTTGCTTGTTCTTCCAGTTTTTCGGGATTGGCCTGGTTAATAATTAGCTCCGCCATATCTTTAGAAACTTCCAGTATTTCATAAATTCCGATTCGGCCCTTATAGCCTTCGTGGTTGCATTCTTTGCAGCCGTGACCGCGATAAAAAAGAAGAGGAGTGGTTATTTTAGCGGATTCAATTGCATTTTCTCTTTCCAACACTTCCAGGATATTTTTAAAATCGAGTTGTTCTTCTAATTTTTTAATACTGTCCTTACTTAGTTCATAACTTTCAATACAATGAATACAAATTTTTCTCACTAACCTTTGAGCCATTATTATGTTGGTGGTCGAAGCAATCAAAAAAGGAGGAATATTCATTTCGGTTAGTCTCGGTATGGCGCCTACCGCGTCATTCGTATGAAGCGTAGATAATACCAAATGGCCGGTCATGGCGGAATGTACCCCAATTTCGGCAGTTTCATTATCGCGGATTTCCCCAACCATTATAATATTAGGATCTTGGCGGAGAAGCGCTCTTAGTCCTTGAGCAAAAGTTAATCCGATCTTTGGGTTAACTTGAGTTTGGTTGATTCTTAGCATACGATATTCAATTGGATCCTCAACCGTTGAAATATTGACCTTCGGGCTGTTAAGCATGTTCATAATAGTGTAAAGCGTAGTGGTTTTCCCCGAGCCGGTGGGACCCGTAACCAAAATCATTCCGTGCGGTCTTTTAATGGCATTCTTAATAATTTTCAGTGGTTTTGGCAGAAAACCAAGTTGTTCCAGTGTTAGAATTTGAGCTGATTCATCAAGTAGCCGAAGTACGATTTTCTCGCCGTCAAAAACGGGAATAATTGATACACGAAAAGAAACATCGTATTCCTTACTCTTTATTTTAAATCGTCCATCTTGAGGAAGACGATGTTCATCGAGCTTTAAATTAGAAAGTATTTTTACCCGTGCGACAACTCCAGAAAGAATTTGCTTGGGCAAAGTCATCGCGTCTCGGAGCACCCCATCAATTCGATATCGAACGACTACCTCTTTTTCCGTTGGTTCAATATGAATATCGGAAGCATCTTCAAAAATGGCATATTCTAAGATGGTGTCAACAATTCTGATTACCGGAAGGTCGCGCGCTAATTTTTTTAAGACCCCTTTTTCGGCAATTTCTCCCGCTTCTTCTTTTTGAGTTATTTCATCCACAGTTGCTTTGAGACCCTTATGATATTGTTTAAGAACCTCCTGAAGCATAGTGGGGGTAGTCAAATAAGTCTTTACTACTTTTCCAGTTTTCTTTTCAATAAAATCAAAAATCTCTAAATCTCCTGGATCAAGAGCGGCGATTTTAATTTCCTTTTCAGTTTGATCGAATGCTAGAATTTTGTGTGTTTCCGCGATTGTTTCAGGAATCAAATTCAAAATATCTTTTCGGATGGTTACATTCTCAAGATTAATAAAGGGAACTTTAAGCGATTTAGCATAAAGATCAAAAAGCGTTTCTTCGCTGATGGTTTTTTCTTTATGCAGATACTCTTTCCAAGGCTTATTCTGAGCAAGTGCGTTTGCTTGTGATTTCTTTATTTCTTCTTCCGTGAAAATCTGATTTTCGAGCAGTAATTGTTCTATTTGTTTTTCGGTTAACATAGGAGAATTATTGTTTTGAACTGGCTAAATTAAAATTGTTGAATAATTCAACAATCTCACCCCGAACGATATGAGGGGTCTTTAAAGTTAACCAAATTAGATCCCTCGCTGCTCAGGATGAGAGCGTTTCTTATTATTCAACGCTCTCAAATTATATCACAGATTGCTCCGAAAGTCAATTTTACAAAAAATTAGTTTTTTAATCGTTTTGTTGAAAAATTGGATAAAATCACTACTTTCTCAGATCATAAACATAAATAGAGAAGCCGATTTTTGCATCTGGTTTTAGCTTTTCAAGCCAAGAGTAGGGGCGACCCTCTTCATAAAGCACGGTTACACTAATTGCTACTACACCGTTAAAACCTTTAATCTGATCTAGATCCTTATCTTTGGGGATTGGCTTTCGATTGAAATTATAGTAATTAATATCAAGAGAACTCAAAACTCCTAGACATATCTCGTTAATGTGATTCTTTTCTAAATAGTGTTTTAGTTTTAGGATATCTTGGCCCCAATCGATATTAGAATCAACCAGATACCTCGGGCCGTTTGAGGGGCCACCAACTAATTCATTAAAATAGACTAAAAAATTAGGATATATTCTTAAAGTAGAACTAATATAAAAAATAAGTAGTACCAATAGGAATATCCTCCAGACTTTCAACCGGCGCGGTTTAATTGCCGTTAGACTGCTTGCGAAAATGATGATAAAAGGATAAATAGGCAGAATATGCCGGTGCCCAATGTTTATCTTACTAGTTAGGGCCCACAAGAGATAAACAAGGGGAGTTAAGATGAAAAGCCAGTGGCTAAACGGCGTTTTTCTAAAAAAAGAAATTAAGTTTCTTGATTTTCTTAACAGCTTTTCCTTGAATTTTGTTAAAAATCTTTTTTTAGCAATATTTATTTTTAATTCACGATCAAGATCAGTTCTAAAAACCGCTTTTATTAATTTAAAGTTGAATAAACAAAAGCCGATTAGAAAAAGCAATAAAAGAGGAACTGAAGTTTTTATCAAAAAAGTGCAGGGAAAATAGTACCAAAAACCAAAATTGGAATAATGACCAAAAAGATAAGAAGTGTGACCCCAGTAGTCATGGGAGAACAGGACCCACAATCCCTTAAAGTAATGAAAAGCGGGAATCGGAATTTTTTTTGCCAGTTCATAAATAATTGCCCCGCTCTTTGTAGAAGGATTGGTGAGAATTAAAAGTTCTTTCACTAAAAAAGGCTCGTCAGAATAATCAGCTAAATTAGTTACCGAAGCTTGTTTTTCAAAAAAAGTGCTGACATCTTTATCCTCAATTGGCCGTTTTATCTCAAATCCGTAGACTAGCATAATTATCGCTGCCGTGGTCAGCATAACAAATAGAATAACTAAGCAAATCCGGCGATAATTTAATCTGTTTGAGCTAGAATGAAATTTTTTTAGAAGCAAAAAAACAATCAACAGTGGAAAAAGAATGATTGCGGAAAATTTAACAACCTGAGCAATGGCAAATAAAATACCAAAGATAATCAAATGTTTTCTGGAGTAGGATTGCAAATATTGATCCAGGGCATATATTGTTAAAAAAAGGAATAAGGTAAGCGCTAGGTCGGTTGTTACATATCGGGAATGGGCAAGAATATTGGGTTCAAAAACATAAAGTACCAATGCAAAAAAAGCCGCCGTATTTCCCCATAGCTTCTTTACCCACTTGAAGATAAATATCCCAAGTATTAAACTTAATAATATTACTGGGATTCTACCGAGCAATAAGATTAAATCGGCGTCAACTAGATTGTGGTATAAAAATTGTCGGCCAAATTCCCATTGATTATACTCATTCCAGGATTCATGATTAGTAGGAAGTCTCAAAGGGAGAAAAAGAAGGGGAACAGCACTAATTTCCTTAAGCAAAGGGGGATGCTCGGGGTTAATTCTAAAATCGCCGGTCCTTAAATAAGAGTAGCCACTTGCTAAATGAGCACCTTCATCAACAGTCTGATTTTCTTGAAGCGCTGAGGTAAATTCCAGAAAAAACATGACGCTCAGTAGAATTATTACCAAGAGGACAGAAGGAAATTTAGAAATCTGTAATTTATTTTTCATCCGCTACAATTGATTGCTATTAAAACTATAATGAAAAATTTATTAATTCATCGACTAATTAATACTCTCAGAAAACCGCTAAAAAATAAATTCTTTTCTTTTGCTATTCTTTTTTCACTTTTTTCTAATATTGGAATCTGGGTTTTGATTTATCTTTACATTCAGCCGAACAATGAACCAATCTCTCTTCATTATAACATCTACTTTGGCATCGATCTAATTGGCGAATGGTATAAATTATATTTTATCCCGTTAAGCGGATTAATCATTATTTTAGTAAATTACCTAGTGAGTGCTATAATATATTCGAGTAAAATGGTCCTCGCTTACTTGGTTATCGGAGTCACCGCTTTTGTTCAAATTTTATTGGGCCTGGCAGCAATTTTAATTATTTTAGTCAATATTTAAAACCGAATGAATTTTTCAGTCAGCTTCGATATTATTAAAATATTATTTCTGGGAACTATCTCTTTTGTTATTTCAATTTTATTAACTCCTATCCTGACTCACTTTCTATATAAGTACAAACTGGGAAAACAGATTCGTTCCAATGAGTCAACTCCCGTGTATTCCAAGCTTCATCAGAAGAAATCCGGTACCCCAACCATGGGTGGAATTTTGATTTGGTTTACTACCCTTAGTCTGGCCCTGATCTTTTATTATCTCGGTCGGCATACCGGAATTCCCTTCTTTCATAAATTAAATTTTCTTACCCGTTCGGAAACCTTGTTACCACTGGGAGCATTAGTTGCTTCGGCCGTAGTGGGATTATTAGATGACATTTTTAATATCAAGAAGGTTGGTACTAAAGGGGTGGGAGGATTAACCGTCAAGCATCGTTTGTTGCTTTATACCATAATTGCTATTTTTGGAGCTTATTGGTTTTTCTTTAAATTGGATTGGGACGTTATCCATATTCCTTTTATGGGTAACTTTGCCATTGGCTGGTGGTATATCCCCATCTTTATTTTTGTTATTGTTGCTACTTCGTTTTCGGTTAATGAAACGGACGGTTTAGATGGTTTAGCCGGAGGAGTACTACTTTCCTCGTTTGGTGCTTTTGCCGCTATTGCTTTCTTCTTGGGAAGAATGAATTTAGCGGCATTCTGTACGGTGATTGTCGGAAGCCTGTTAGCGTTTTTATGGTTTAATATTCCTCCTGCTCGTTTTTTTATGGGCGATACCGGGGCGATGGCGCTCGGAACAACCCTAGGCATTGTGGCCATGCTAACCAATTCGGCGTTTATTCTGCCGATTATTGGATTTATTTTAGTTATTGAGTCGTTTTCGGTAATTATTCAGATTACCTCCAAGAAGTTACGAAAGGGAAAGAAGGTGTTTATTTCTTCCCCAATCCATCATCATTTAGAAGCAATTGGCTGGCCGGAATCAAAAATTGTGATGCGGTTTTGGATTATTTCGGCGGTGATGGCGGTATTGGGCGTAATTGTAGTGTTAATCGACCGATCCTAATGGTAATGCTGGTTGATTCCAATAAACTGGCAAGATTTTCTAATCTTAAATTGGCGATTTCAACCAAGCGATTTGGAAATCTTTCTTTTCAGCATTTTTATTTAAACGAAGAAGATACTAAGCAGAATCGATCCCAGTTTTTCTCTGCGCTAAAGATAAAGGCTAATCAGGTGGTAAATATTGCCTTGGGTCATACCGCGCGGATTTTTTGGGTCCAAAAGAAAGATGGTGGAAAAGGAGCACTTAACAAATCAAGTCTAATCTCTTTTTACGACGGTCTGATCACTGTCGAAAAAAACCTTTTCTTGATGATTACCATTGCGGATTGCTTTCCGGTTTTTTATTTTGATTCCCAAAAAGAATGCATCGGATTGACTCACTCCGGTTGGCGAGGAATATTAGCTTGTATCAATCGTCGGATGGTTGCGGATTTCAAGAAAAGGGTAAAGAGTAACCCCAAAGATATTCTGGTATATATCGGACCAGGAATACAACGTTGCCACTTTGAAGTAGAAAAGGATGTCTTTAATCAATTTCACTCCGCTTTCGGAGAAAAAATCGCCTTTGAAAAGAATAATTATTTCTGGGTGGATCTTTCGGAAGCAATAAAAGTTCAATTAATTGAATCAGGGATTAAAGAAGAAAACATTGAGCAATCAGCATATTGCACTTACTGCGAGGAAAAACTATTTTCTTCCTATCGCCGAGATAAAAAGAATTATATTGCTCAGGGAGCGATTATTGGATTAATTGATTAATTTATTATCTCACTTTTACCATCCTCCGCAACTAAAGATTAAGGATGTCTTCTAAGAGGTGATAATAATATTCCTTCTTGATGATTGTCGTGACTATAATCTATATTAGCTGGACATTCGGGGGATAAGAAAAATCGGACTTTACAAGGGCTCTTAATCAAAAAGCCCTTTTGATTATAAGGTAGCGAAATGATATACTTTGATATGATTATGAAGCCTTCCGATTTAAAAGGAAAAAAAATAACAGTAATGGGATTAGGAATCCTAGGCGGTGGTACTGGCGTAGTGAAATTTTTAGTAAAGCACGGTGCCAAGGTTTTGGTTACTGATCTGAAATCTAGAAGGGAATTGGCCAATTCTTTGAAACAGTTGAAATCCTTTCGGATTCAGTACGTGCTGGGTCGGCACCGCCTCTCGGACTTTATTGATTCCGATTTAATAATAAAAAATCCGGCCGTTCCCAATGATTCAAAGTTTTTAAAAGCAGCTGCCCGGCATAAAGTACCGATTGAAAATGATGCCAGTCTTTTTTTTCAATATTGTCCCGTGCCGATTATTGGCATAACCGGAACTAAGGGTAAATCGACAACCGTTGCTTTGTTAGAAAGAATTTTAAAAAAAAGTGGCATTCTCGTTGTTTTGGTGGGACATAATACTACCTCTGTTTTAGATCGGATTGAGTTAATCAAACCGAACTGCCTGGCCCTTTTTGAATTGTCCAGTTGGCGGTTAGAGGGATTGGCAAAAACGAAAAAAAGTCCCTGGATCGCTGTTGTCACAAACGTTCTGCCTGATCATCTTAATACTTATCGGGGAATGAAAGAATATCAAGCGGCCAAAAAAAATATTTATCGCTTTCAAAATAGCGGCGATTACGTAATCCTTAACAAAGATAACGAGATTACCAGAAGTTTTGGAAAAAAAGTCCCGTCGCAGCGTTATTGGTTTTCGCTAAAGACATTTTCGAAACAGAATGGGGCATTTGTTAAGGATGGTAAAATCTTTTTTAGCTCCAGAGGAAAAGTTAGTTTAGTTGCCAATCTCGCTGATCTAAAAATAAAGGGCGACCACAATACTCATAATGCATTAGCGGCAGTGACAGTTGCTAAGCTGCTGAAGGTTAATAATGAAGATATTACCAGTGCTCTTTGCAGTTTTAAAGGAATGCCCGGCCGGTTAGAACAGATTCGGGTTTTAAGGGGAGTAAAATTTTATAATGATACGGCAGCGACTAATCCCGCTGCTACCATCTCGGCTCTCAGATCTTTCAGGCAAAAAGTGACTCTGATTGCCGGCGGACAAAATAAAGGGTTAGACTACTTCCCATTAGCGCAGGAAATTGCGAAAAAAGTAAATGATTTAGTTCTTCTCCCTGGATCGGCTTCAAACGAATTAGCGAAACATCTTAATTACCTTGATTTTTCTTTTGGTCAAAATGATTCTTTAGCTTTAGCTCTTGGCGCTGCTTACCGGAAAGCAAAGAAAGGTGATATTATTCTTTTTTCTCCTGGCGCGGCCAGCTTTAATCTTTTTAAAAATGAGTTTGACCGGGGCAATAAGTTTAAAAAGATTGTAAATAAACTTCCATGACTGAGACCAGACTTCATCAACCTGATTATACCCTTATCGCTGTCATTTTTATCATAATCATTTTCGGATTGATAATGCTGTCATCGGCCGGTACCGTTGTTGCTTATCAGAAGTTCGGTGACAGTAATTACTATTTAAAGCGCCAACTATTATTTGGAATATCGCTTGGCCTAGTCAGCCTTTTTGTTGCTTCTCGAATTGATTATCATTTTTGGCAAAAAACCGCCTTTCTTCTAATGGCTCTAACAATATTTGCTTTGGTAATCGTACTGGTTCCTTCTTTGGGTTATGAATTAGGAGGAGCGCGGAGATGGATAAATTTTGGCGGATTTGTCTTTCAGCCCTCGGAATTAGCCAAGCTTACTTTTATTCTGTATCTGGCTACCTGGCTTTCTAAAAAAGGAAAGGAAATCAATAATCTTACTTACGGCTTTGCTTCCTTTTTAGTTTTATTAGGTCTAATCACAGTGTTAATTATGTTGCAACCAGATCTTGGAACGATGACCGTCATTGCCTTTGTGGCAGTGATAGTTTATTTTGTGGCCGGCGGTAGCATTAAACATCTGATTGTAATAATGTTGATCGGGGCCGCAATTTTTGGATTGCTGGTACAAATTGCTCCTTATCGCGCTGCCCGTTTTACCGTTTTTCTTAATCCCGAAATGGATCCTCAAGGAATTGGCTATCATGTTAATCAGGCCTTGCTGGCAATTGGATCAGGTGGCATATTTGGATTGGGCCTCGGTCATTCTCGCCAGAAATATAATTATCTTCCGGAAGTAACGGGTGATTCGATTTTTGCAGTGATTGCGGAAGAATTAGGCTTAATCATTTCTATCGGCCTAATATTGCTTTACTTAGTATTAATGTTAAGGGGATTCAGAATTTCTCGGGCCGCTCCCGATCAGTTCGGTAAATTAGTGGCGGTAGGAATTACCTGTTGGTTTACTTTTCAAGCGCTGGTTAATATTGGTTCAATGGTTTCGATTTTGCCCCTTACCGGAATCCCTTTGCCGTTTATTAGCTATGGAAGTTCGGCCATTGTAATTTCACTTCTGGCAATCGGAATTTTAATCAATATTTCAAAACAGACCAAAGAATTAGAATTAAGTTCCTTACCAAGGGCAAAAAAATGAAAGGATTGATTAGAACAAGTCCTGCAAACTTCTTCAACTTAAAAGGATTGAATTTTAGTGATTTTATAAATAAGCAAAATCAGGTTTGGGATATTATAATAAATCTGGCTGATTATCTTGAAAAAATAATCATCAGACGGCAGCTATCCAAAAATATTCAACTTCACTCTTCGACCGCGATATTAGGCAATAAAATTAGGATCGATGCTGACGTAATCATCAGCCCCTTCAGTTTTTTAGATGCCAGCAAGGGCCCAATTTGGATTGGGAAAGGGGCTAAGATTCTTTCGGGAACTAGAATCAGGGGGCCCGCTTTGATCGGAAAAAATTGCCAGGTTAATGGAGAAATAAAAAATTCCTTAATCTTAGACGAAGCTCATTCTGATCATTTATCAAATTACGTTGGCGATAGTATTGTCGGCAGGAATTGCCGTTTAGGATGCGGAACGATATTAAGCAATAGGCGTTTTGACCGAAAAACAATTAGGATTAAAATAAAAAAACAAAATATTTCTACCGGCACTGATCGTTTAGGAGCTATTTTGGGCGACAAGGTAAAAACTGGTTGCCATTCCCTTTTGGGCCCTGGCGCTCTAATCGGCCCAGATTCCTGGATTGGTCAGCAAGTCATAGTAAAAAATGAATATATTGAAAAAGGTCGATTATTAGTGCTTAAACAAAGCATCCGAGTTAATAAAATCAAATTATGAAAGTTGTTATTACCGGCGGAGGAACCGGCGGCTCAATCACCCCTTTACTGGCTATTTATCAAGAGTTAAAGAAACGTGATAATTCGTTCCTTTTTATTGGCGGTCGGTTTACAATTGAAAAAGATTTTGCTGAAGAAAATGGAATACCATTTCATTCCATTGCTTCGGGAAAATTAAGGCGCTATCTTGATTTAAGTAATCTCCTCGCGCCGATATTTGTTTTAATCGGATTTTTTCAAGCGTTGTATCTATTAATAAAAAATCGTCCGAATGTAGTAATTGCCGCGGGAAGCTTTGTTTCGGTACCGGTGATCTGGGCCAGTTGGTTATTAAAGATTCCAGCTCTTATACATCAATTAGATATTAAAAAGGGATTGGCTAATGCCCTAATGGCCCCCTTTGCTACAAGAATAACAGTTACTTTTCCCTCATCTTTAAAAGATTTTTCCAGAAAAAAAACGGTACTAACCGGAAATCCAGTACGAGATGACATTTTTCTAGGTACCACCCAAACTGCGTATCAGATTTTTAATCTTAAAAAGGAGGTACCGACTTTACTTATTTTAGGGGGCGGTACCGGGGCCCTAGCGATTAATAAAATAGTAAACCAATCCTTAAGTCAATTAATTTCATTCTGTCAAATCATTCACATTGCTGGCAAGGGAAAAAATATATTTCAAAATGATAAGCTTAAAGAAACTTATCGGCCTCAGACATTGGATACCGTGCTGGCTGACGATAAAGATTTGTATCACAAAGAAAAGACTTTTGAGCATTACCATGTATATGAATTTTTGTCCGATGAGCTAAAACATGCTGTTCAGGTAGCGGATCTAGTAGTGACCAGGGCGGGAATCTCCACCCTTACGGAACTGGCCGCTTTAGAGAAACCATTGATAATAATTCCGCTTCCCAATACCCATCAGGAGGAAAATGCGAAATATTTTGAGCGAGAAAACGCAGCTTTAATCTTAAATCAGCATTTACTTACCCCGGAACTGTTTACTAACTTTATTCATGATTTATTGAGAAATAAAGCTAAGCGTGATGAATTGTCAGCCAATATCAAGAAGCTGTTTAACCCTGATGCCGCCGCTAGGATAACTAACGAGATTTATAAAATTGGAAAATAATGAATCTTGAGAAAGTAAAACGAATTCATTTTATTGGGATTGCCGGCATTGGAATGAGCGCCGTGGCCGCCATGGCTAAAAAACTGGACTATCAGATTAGCGGGAGCGACGAGAACGCTTATCCGCCGGCTACCCTAGTGCTTGACGCGAATAATATTTTTTTCCATAAGCAGTACAAAAAGGAGCACATCCAGGGCCAGGATCTAGTGGTAATTGGGGCCGGTCAGGATCCGGATAATAACCTTGAGGTCAGAGAAGTGCAAAAGCAGGGGATTGAAGTAGTTTCCTTTGCGGAACTGCTTTACCTTTTCACAAAAGATAAGTTTAGAATAGTGGTGGCCGGAACACATGGCAAAACCACCACCGCTTCTCTCATTGCCTGGGCTTTAAATTCAACAGGACAGAAAATCGGATTTTTTATCGGCGGTTATGTAAAAGATTTTAAAACGAATTACTCCTTGTCCCAATCAAATAATTTTTTAATAGAGGGTGATGAGTATTATTCCTCCTTTTTTGATAAGCGGCCCAAGTTTTTGCATTATCACCCCTCGCTTTTAGTGATTACTAATTTAGACCTTGACCACTATGATTATTATCGGAATTTAGACGACCTCATTGATAAGTTTAAAAAGTGTATAAAAGCAATGCCGCCGGACGGCGTTATTGTCGCCTGTCATGATGATCAGAATGTCAGAAAGCTTCTGAAGCGCTCGGAGAGGAAAATTATTTGGTATGGACTGAAGGGAAATCAGCAAAAATGGAAGGCAGAAAACATCATTTACTCCGGTGACTCAATGAGTTTTAGAGCAAGGAATTTAGAGACCAAAGAAAAAGAAAAGATAGATTTAAAAATTTTAGGCCAGCATAACGTTCTTAATTGTCTGGCCGCCCTAGCGACATTGGATTATTTAGGAATTTCCCTACGAAGTTATAAGGAAAATTTACTCAAGTTTCAAGGATCGCAACGTCGATTTGAAAAAAAAGGTGAAGCTAAAGAAATAATCGTCATTGATGATTATGCCCATCATCCTACCGCGGTCCAAGCGACTATTGATACGGCCAGGGCGGTTTTTCCCAATCGGCGCATCTGGGCGGTGTTCGAGCCTCATACTTTCAGCCGGACCAAAGCAACCCTCGAACAGCTGGCCCACTCTTTTTTATCAGCGGACCAAGTGATTATTCCGAAGATCTATCCGGCCCGGGAAAAATTCAAAAAAGGAGGCATTACCGCCCAAAAAGTAGTTGACGAAATTAAGAAATATCAGCAAAATGTTTATTATCTGCCCACTCAAGGCGAAGTGGTAGAGCACTTACTGAAGGAATTGCGGCCCAAAGACGTAGTAATAATAATGGCAGTTGGTGTTTTTAACCAAGTTGCTGATTTATTATTATCAAAAATAGAAAATGGATGATTTAGCGATGTTAAATAAAAAACTGGACGGACGGGTCAAATCTCAACGGCCGTTAGCGCCGTTTACGACCTATAAAATTGGTGGTCCAGCCGATTATTATTTCAAAGCGGAAAACCAAGCGGACCTCAAAAATGCGGTTCTGGCGGCAAGAGAATTGAATCTGCCTTTTTTTATCTTGGCTCGGGGAAGCAATGTTTTAATTTCTGATAGTGGCTTCAGGGGTCTGATTGTACACAACAAGCCCCGTCAGTGTACAGTGAAAGGAAATAGCATTGTTGCGGATTCCGGAATTAATTTGAGCCAATTGGCTAATTTTGCCAAGGAAAATTCTTTATCTGGAATTGAGTTTGCGGCCGGAATTCCGGGTAGTCTAGGAGGCGCGATTAGAGGGAATGCTGGCGCCTGGGGCAAAGAAATGAAGGATTTAGTTAAGAAAGTATTGATCATTTCAGAGCAAGGTGTATTTAAAGAAAGTAACCAGGAACAGTGTGAATTTAAGTATCGTGATAGCGTCTTCAAACACAATTCCGAAATTATTCTATCCGCCGAGTTGGGATTGCAAAAGGGGAACAAGGACGAAATAGCCAAAGAAATTAGGCGGATCGTGAAGGAAAAGAAAAAAAAGCAGGAATTTAAATTGCCCAGCGCCGGCTGCGTTTTCAAGAATCCCCTTGTGGATTATTCGATATCTGAATTAATTCAGAAAAAAATTGATCCCGAGAAAAGAAAGGCCGACGGCACAATTCCCGCTGGTTACCTAATTGAGGAAACGGGATTAAAGGGAAAGCGAATCGGAGACGCAATGGTTTCAGATATTCATGCAAATTTCATTGTGAATCTTGGAAAGGCGACTGCGGAAAACGTAATAATCCTCATTGGAATTATTAAAGAAAAAGTAAGGGGTCAATTTGGAATTCAACTTCAGGAGGAAATTCAATATGTGGGATTCGATAATTAAATCGACTAAATAAAACAATGTCTTTATTCACAAAAGTCTTTGGCGACCCAAACAAAAAAGTTCTCGATCAATTACTTGAGAGAGTTGTTGAGGTAAATAAATACCAGCAGGAATTTAAGAAGCTTCCCAACGAAAGTTTTAAAGCAAAGACCGAAGGGTTCAAAAAACAGGTCAAATCAGGAAAGTCGCTGGATGAAATTTTGCCCGAAACCTTTGCTCTGGTGCGCGAAGCAGCTAACCGGACAATTCATCAGTTTCCCTATGATACCCAGGTCTTGGGCGGTATTGTATTACACCAAGGGAAAATAGCGGAAATGAAAACCGGAGAAGGCAAAACTTTAGCCGCCACCATGCCACTTTACCTAAATGCGCTGAAAGGAAAAGGGGCTCATTTAGTGACGGTAAATGACTATTTAGCTCGAAGAGATACTGTTTGGATGGGCCAGATTTATCATTTTTTGGGGCTGTCCGTGGGATGTATTCAGCACGAAAGCGCCTTTGTTTTCGATCCAGCAGTGAAAGCCAGTGATAACCAGACGGAGATGTCATATCAGGTTGATATAGATTTTTTAAGATCAGTGAAAAGGAATGAAGCATATCAAGCAGATATTATTTACGGTACAAACAATGAATTCGGCTTTGACTATTTACGGGACAATATGGTCAGCAGTATATCACAAATGGTTCAAAAAGGGCTTAATTATGCGATTGTTGACGAAGTAGACAGTATTTTAATTGATGAAGCGCGCACTCCCTTAATTATTTCTGCACCGGCCGAGGAAGCAACTGAACAATACTTAAAATTTGCCCAATTAGCGGAAAAGCTAGAAGAGGGCCCAGATTACAACGTTGATGAAAAAATGCGCGCTGCTACTTTGACGGAACAGGGGATTGCTAAAATGGAAAAATGGCTTGGGGTCGGTAACCTTTACGAAGCAGGGGGAATTGAATCAGTGCACCATGTCGAGCAGGCTTTGAAAGCAAAAGCATTGTTTAAGCGCGATCGAGATTACGTGGTAAAGGATGGGGAGATAATTATTGTTGATGAATTTACCGGCCGGTTGATGTTCGGCAGGCGTTACTCTGAAGGTCTACATCAAGCCATCGAAGCGAAAGAAAAAGTGGAAATTAAACAAGAGAGTCAAACCCTAGCCACAATTACTTTCCAAAATTATTTCAGGCTCTATAAAAAATTAGCGGGAATGACTGGCACGGCTACTACCGAAGCGGAAGAATTTGCCAAAATATATAAACTGGAAGTGGTGGAAATACCCACTAATAAGCCTATGATTCGGAAGGATCTACCGGACCGGATCTACAAAGCAGAAGAAGGAAAATTAAGGGCAATTGTAAAGGAGATTAAGGAACGACATACCAAGGGGCAACCGGTCTTAGTGGGAACGATATCAATTGAAAAAAATGAGTTGCTGGGGCAAATGCTGGCCATGGAAGGGATTCCCCATCAAATCTTAAATGCCAAACAGCACGAACAAGAAGCAAAAATAATTGCCCAGGCCGGAAAAAGCGGGGCGGTTACCGTAGCCACTAACATGGCGGGCCGCGGAGTTGATATTATTTTTGGCGGCAATCCACCCGATTCTCATGATTCGGAAAAGGTAAAGTCAGTCGGCGGGCTGTTTGT
>Ga0066637_10000111_pt1 | contig 48953 bp, 39 predicted proteins | sample CryGeyCG2014_020_FD_62737 | JGI IMG/M metagenome (GOLD analysis project Ga0066637, IMG submission 62737) | Groundwater microbial communities from aquifer - Crystal Geyser CG08_land_8/20/14_0.20 | ecosystem: Environmental > Aquatic > Deep subsurface > Groundwater | place: USA: Utah: Grand County...
TCTTTTTCCCCAGTATATTTATGACTATCACTGCTTTGTCACTAACCTGGAAGAGGCGCCGCTCGAGATTTATCATCTCTATAAAGACCGGGCCGAATGTGAAAACTGGATTGAAGCCGTCAAGAATCAAATCGGCGCCGGGAAAAGCACAACCATCCGGATCTTACTTTCATTGATCAAACCGACGATGGGTGAGTTTTCATTCTTCGGACAAGATTTCCGGAAAACCGACCGAAATGTTTACGCGAAAATAGGTGCGCTGGTTGAAAAACCGGATTTCTATTTATTCCTTTCCGCCAGACGAAATCTTCAGATGCTCGCCGGACTCAGCGGCGGCGTTCCTGCCAAACGCATCGACGAAGTTCTCGAGATCGTCAAACTTGCCGATCGCGCGGACGACCGGGTGAAATCCTATTCGCACGGCATGAAACAGCGACTCGGCATCGCGCAATCGATTCTTAATCATCCGGAGATCATCATTCTCGACGAACCGACCAACGGGCTCGATCCGGAAGGAATCAAGGAAATCCGCGAATTGATTCTTCGCCTTGCTGGAGATTTCGGCATTACGATTTTCCTCTCGTCTCATCTTCTGCACGAAATCGAGCAAACCTGTTCGCATGTAGCGATCATCGACACTGGTAAACTCGTGGTGCAGGGCAACGTGCATGATCTGCTACGAAAAACCGATTTCTACATCACCGAAGTTCAGGTGAATAATCCGCAACGCGCGGCGTCTCTGCTGGAAAAAGAAACGTGGATACAAAAAGTAACGCTCGGGAACGACGTTTTGAAAATTCAGATTCCGGCGGAGAATCGGCCGCGACTGACCCGCTTTTTGGTGGAAAACGAATTCGCCGTTTCGTCAATCATCCCGCGGACATCGCTGGAAGATTATTATTTAACTTTGCTGAACCGAGATGTAAAATGACGCTGTTGTTGAAAGCGACGTGGTACGAAATCATCAAGATCGCCAGCAAGTGGCGCACGTACATCGGTTTTATCACCATCGCGGTTTTGATACCGGTCATCATGTTTTTGGTACGGATGTATGGATTCGGCGTTCAGGACAATGCGCTGAACTCCATGAAAGATTCGTTTATGTTTGTCGGCTCTTTAGTGAACGGACTCATCGTTTCCTACTTTCTAATGAATGTACTCTGGGTGCACTTCCCGTTTTTCATCGTGTTAGTTGCGGGCGATATTGTTTCAAGCGAAGGCGCCGCAGGAACGTTTCGCATCTGGCTGACACGCCCAATCTCGCGGTTTCAGGTAATCACTGCCAAGTTCATCGCAACATTCGTTTATACGGCTGTAATCGTGTGTGTTTTCGGGCTTCTAAGCGTCGGGCTCGGCATCCTGATTGTCGGAGGCGGCGATTTGTTTGTATTTGATAAAGGAATCCTGATCCTAAGCCAAGGCGAAGCGCTTTACCGTTTTCTCATCGCTTATTTATTGGCTGTTTGGGTGCAGATGACTGTCGCGTCGCTCTGCTTTTTATTTTCATCACTGACCAGCAATTCCGTTGGACCGATTATCGGAACTTACGCGACATTAGTCGTCATGTTCATTTTGTCGGTGTTGAAAATTGACGCATTAAAAGTAATTCATCCGTACCTCTTCACATCATACTTTGACGTTTTCTTTGCGCCGTTCAGCGATCCAATTCCGTGGCGGGAAATTGCAGGCGATGTTGGCAAATTGGGAATTTTCATCTTCGTTTTCTATCTCATCAGCGCACTTAGTTTCATTCGAAAGGAGGTCACGACATGATGACGGTTTCAATTGATTCAATTAAAAAAGGCTTCGTCGTCGTGATTCTTATTGGAACGGCGCTTACATCCATCGGCAAGACACAGGAAAGTCCGCAGGAAATTCTTACCAACGTCAACGCGATTTATTCAACTATTGATGATTATGCCGCCACCGTAACACTATCCGTTAATATTACGAACTTCAGGATGCCGAAAAAGTCCGTGAAGGTATTTTACAAGAAACCTGACAAATTCTCGATGAAGACGAATGGTTTTGCGATGATGCCGAAAGTCGGCGTTTTCCCTATGCCGTCGAACTTCATCCCGGCGGACGCGCTCGTGAAATACAACCGCATAGAAACGCTGAAAGGAACTCGCTATCATATTCTCGACGTGTTTCCTAAAGAATCGGACAAAAAGGAACCCGAAATCTCTCTCTGGATCAATTCCAAACGCTGGACGGTTGACCGCGTCATTCTGGACGTTAAAGATGCGGGAAGATCGGAAGTCAGTCTGCACTATCGGCAGGTCGAAGGAAAATGGTTGCCGGATTCGACGGTTGTAACAATGAATTTTAAAAAAGGAATTCCGAAACTCGACCGCCCAAACATAGATCAACCGATCGAAGATCCGGATGTTCCGCCTCCCAACGTTGAATCGTTGTCTGGTACGGTTAGGCTCATTTTTTCCGACATCGTCATCAATTCCGGGCTTGACGACTCCTTTTTTGAGACAAAAGAAAAGTAATTTTTCGATTTTCCCATAGCGACCTTTCAATGCGTTGCATTTAAATTTCTAAAGTGTTAATATTCGGACAGAATGATTGAAATTTTTTTGAGTATCGTCGCATCGAATCAACAACCGGAACAAAGGAACGAACCGATATGACGCAGGTGGAATTGGTACTTTTAGGAATCGTTACCGAAGGCGAAAATCACGCATACAACATTGAAAAGATTGTCGAGCAACGTGGATTGCGGGAAAGGCTGAGCATCGGTTTTTCGACTATTTACGCCGCACTCAAGAAATTGGAAAAAGAATATTTGGTTGAAAGCCGGTACGATGCCCAGCAAAACCTTCCCGGCAAACGCATTTTTTCTGTCACGCCCCTTGGCAAACGAACTTTTACTCAGGAAATGATGAAGTCTCTTTCGGTTCCGCAACGCACCGAATCGGCTTTTGAAGCCGCGCTGTGTTTTGCCCACCTTCTCGGTCGTGCCGAATTGAAGGAATCACTCTCGCTATACGACGCCGAACTAAGTCGGCAGATTCAGATCAAGGTTCGCGAACTCACAGACTGCAACCTGAACGAAACGGTCAAGCGTGGACTGTTGACTCGCCCGCTGACGCTGATTCAGGCAGAACGCAAATGGATACGCGAATTCATGGGATTATTATAAACGGATATCAACGGAGTTTTCTATGAACGAATGGATTCAATATCTATCATCCAACCCGATCGCCGCGGCGGCGCTGATCGGCGTTCTGGTGCTTTTCATCGTGATGGTTTTGTCCAAACTGATCAAATGGGCGATCGTTTCGTTTTTAATTCTGGCGCTGGCGCTGGGATTGACTTATAAAAACGCGCAAAAACCGAAGATGGTGAAGCAGATTGAAAAACAAGCCGAGAAAATTTTCAAGAAGAGCCAGAAAGAATCGGAAAAAAGCCTCGATGCGCTGAAGGAAAAACTGCCCAAAAGCAAATGACGATCGTCTCGGTTGTCTTCATATTTTGATAACCCATTTTATATGGAGATTTTATGTCGAATTATATCCCCGAACCATTTCGTATCAAAGTTATTGAAAAAATTTCCAAGACAACGCCGGAAGAACGGGAAGAACTACTGAAGCAGGCTGGTTATAACCTTTTTGCCATTCCGTCCGAAAAGGTTTATATCGATCTGCTGACCGACAGTGGCACTGGCGCTATGAGCGACAATCAATGGGCGGGACTCCAAACCGGCGACGAAGCGTATGCCTATTGCCGGAACTGGTTTCACTTCGAAGAAACCATTCGCGGTTTGACTGGACTGAAATTCGTTATTCCGACGCATCAAGGACGGGTCGCTGAAAATCTTCTCTTTTCCGCAGTCGTCAACAAAGGAAAATTCGTTTTAAGCAACAGCCATTTCGACACGACGCGCGCCAATGTTCTGGCAAATCAGGGCGTTCCTCTGGATTTGGTGATCGACGAGGGAAAAAATCTCGATTTCATTCATCCATTCAAAGGCAACATCGATTTACAAAAATTGGAAAATGCCATTCGGCATTACGGAAAAGAGAATATTCCGGTGGTTATCCTAACGGTCACCAATAATTCCGGCGGCGGCCAACCCGTTTCTATGCAAAATATCCGCGAGACCAAAGCGTTGCTAAAAACTTACGACATCCCGCTTTTTCTCGATGCGTGTCGCTTCGCAGAGAATGCATATTTCATTAAAATACGCGAAGTGGGCTACCAGCAGAAAACCATCAAAGAAATCGCTCATGAGATGTTTTCATACGCCGATGGCGCTACGATGAGTGCCAAAAAAGACGGGCTGGTAAATATCGGCGGGTTCATCGCTCTGAACGATGAAACGCTCGCCGATCGCCTAAAAGAGCATCTGATTCTCATCGAAGGTTTTATAACTTACGGCGGGTTGGCGGGACGCGACCTCGAAGCCATCGCTCGCGGATTGAAAGAGGTACTGGACGAGGACTATCTGGAATATCGCATCGGACAGGTAAAATTTCTCGGCGACATGTTGGAAGCAAACGGCGTTCCATTCATCAAACCGACCGGCGGTCACGCGGTTTATATCGACGCCCGACAATTCCTGCCGCACATTCCGCAAAGTCAATTTCCAGGACAATCGCTCGTTGTCAATTTGTATCGACGCGCGGGAATTCGCGCTGTGGAAATCGGCAGTTACATGTTCGCACATGAAGATCCAAATACCAGAGAAATGATCTATCCCGATTTAGACCTCGTCCGGCTTGCGATTCCACGCCGCGTTTATACGGAATCACATCTTCGGTACGTTGCCGAGTCGCTCATCGAATTGTACCACGACAAGGACAGCCTGAAAGGAATGAAGATTGTCGCAAAAGGCGAATCGAGTCTCCGACATTTTGTCGCGCGACTGATTTTTATCGATTAAACTCTGTTTTGATAAGGAAAAAGTATGAGAAAAATAATCAAGTTCTTCACGGGAATAGTCATGTTATCGGCAATTTCTACCGCCGCTGATCTGTCCGTTATTCCAACGCCGCAAAGTGTCCAATTTCGACCTGATTCGTTCGGTTTTACCGGACTCGCTTCGGTTCAGATCATTTTAGACGATAGCATCACGTCAGACGACGAAGGCGTCAATATTCTCCGCGAAGCTATCGCCAATTCTTTCGGAATTCAGACAAACGTTGTCCGCGTCGGTGATAAATCCGCACCGGCATCCATATTTCTTGTCATCGCTTCTTCTGATACGAACGCAAATAAAAAACCTGCTTATGATTTTACGCCGGAAATGACAGAAGAGGGTTATTTTCTAGACATCTCACCAAACAAGATCACTGTCGCCGCACAAAATCCGACCGGTTTATTCTACGGGCTGATGACGCTGACACAGATGATCCGTTCCGCCGAAAAGGGAAAAATCCCGTGCGTGCTTATTCAGGATTTTCCATCGATGAAATGGCGCGGCGTCTCAGACGATTTCAGCCGCGGTCAGGTTTCCACGATGGACAATTTTAAGCAAATCATCCGCTTTCTGGCCGAAAACAAGATCAATGTATTTGTTCCCTACATGGAAGACGTCATTCAATTGGAAAAATATCCGGACATCGGCATGGGACGCGGCGCACTTTCCAAAGATGAAATCCGCGAGATTCAGGCGTATGCGAAGCGACTTCATGTCCAAATCGTTCCGGTTTTCCAAACGCTCGGTCATTTTGAAAATATTCTCACGATGCCGAACTACGGAAAATTCGCCGAGTATCCCGGCGCGGGTTCGCTGAATTCCACGAATCCCGAATCGGATAAATTCCTGTTCGATTTGCTCGACGAGGTGATTCCGCTATTTGAATCGGAATATTTCCACATCGGCGCCGACGAATCCTGGGATGTCGGGCTGGGTGCCAACCGTGATCTGGTTGCGAAAGAAGGCGTCTCAAAAATCCATGCGCGGCATTACCAAAAAGTGTACGATAAGGTAAAATCCTACGGTAAAAACGTGATGATGTACGGCGACATCATTCTGCGCCATCCCGATATTCTTAACCAGATTCCCAAAGACATTATCATCGTCGATTGGCATTATTCGCCGACCGATAATTATCCATCGATCAAGCAATTCGCAGACTCCGGTTTTCAGGTCATCGTCTCACCGGGAATCCAAAACTGGTTGAACGTGATCCCGAATTACGACGCCGCGTGGATCAACATTTCCAACATCAATCTCGAAGGCTACAAGATGAAAGCGCTCGGCTCCATCAACTCGACGTGGGGCGATTACGGCGGTCCGAATTTCCGCGAATGGAATTATCTCGGCTATGCCTACGGCGCGGAGTCTTCGTGGAATACGCCGGGCATGGACGGAGAAACGATCAACCGGCGATTTTTCCGGCAGTTCTTCGGATGCGAGGATTCCCGGCTATCATCGCTTTTGATCCATTTGAACGAAATCCCGAACCTGACTAACTTTAAGGAAATCTTTCGCCAACCGTTTTTCCCAACGGATGAATCCGCAGGTAAAATTCTGATCCGCAGTCGCCAACTCGTCGAAAACGGGAACGTCGAGCTGTCATTGATCGATGACCTTCGTCCGGTTATCAAGACGAACGTTTATTATCTCGACTATTTCGAGTTCGCCGCAAAAATGAGCATTTTCATGGGCGAACGATTGAAATTCACGCGCGATGTCAGCCGAATCGAAGCAAACAAAGAAGAGCCGACGCTTACTGAAAACGACTGGAATCTTCTTCAGCAAAATTGCACGGCGCTGATCGAAAACCTGAACGATTTGGAACATTCATATAAATCGCTCTGGCTGAGAACGAACCGACCGGACAATCTCTCACGCGTACTCAACCTATTCCGTGTCCAAATGGCTTATTTTGAAACGACGAGGGAAAGTTTGTTCGCCCATTCGGTTCAGATTCCGATAACGCTTACATCCAAATTTATCACGTCAAAACAGAATCCCGATTCCGATAAACCTGCGCCTGCGTTTCTCCGAAAGACGTTTGAACTTGAGCGGCTTCACGGTATAAAAAGTGCCAACTTACAGATGATCGCCAATTCGGAGGCGAGCATTTCTATCAATGGTAAATCCGTTGGGCGAATCACCGCGACGAAATCACTCTCGCTTTTAGTCGAGAATCAGCGGATCGGCTGGTGGGACGTGCTCGACAAATTGGAAAAAGGCAAGAACATCATCACCGTTACGGTTCAAGGTTACAAGCCGAGATTGCCTTCGATAGCCAACGTCTATCTTGAACTGCAGTTTGAAGATGGCAGAACAATCGTCGTGCAATCCGATGGGACGTGGGAAGCCGCAACACAGGTCAAGGACGGCTGGCAATTAGGACGCGACACCGGCGGAAAGTGGAACAGCGCGCTGATTTTCGATAAATATCCATGGCGGATTTCCGCGCCGATGTTCGGCAGAGGATTCGCCTCGCAGATCGAGTTTTAAGATGAAAGTCGTTTTGAAAGTGGTAAGCGTTACTTAGTCTTTCACCGATCTGTCCGTTAAATACAGAATATAAAAAGGGCGGGAAAAATCCCGCCCTTTTCACATACTATCAAAAACGGTTTATTTAACCATCGTCATCCGTTTGACTTTGGTAACATTGCCATTTTTCACGGCATACAAATAAACACCTGTTGACATCGGGGAACCATTCCGATCCAGACCGTTCCATGTAATCGTATAAGTTCCAACTGACAGTTTCCTATCAACCAGCGTGACGACTTCCTTACCGAGTAGATTGTAAATAGTCAGAGTCACAACCTTCTCACTAGGAACGTCGAAGACGATGTTCGTCGTGGCATTGAACGGATTCGGATAATTTTGCTGTAAGCGGAAGTTATCCAAATTGGTTATATGATTCGAACCGGGATCAATCACATTGATAGTGACCGTCGCATCCAGAACGATAATCGGTGCTGTTGCCGAAAACATTCCACCAACCGGAGTACTGGAAGTATACAGCACTTCCTTTTCAGGATCATCATCGATGTTGGCAATATTTAGTACCGACCAGATTCCATCGGCATCAGTGGCCGAGTAGAGTGAATCGATCATCAACAGTTCATAATTGGCCGGATCGGTAATGTCACCACCCGTATAAGAAACACAGGTAATCAAACCGTTGGGAGTTGAGGCGCGAGAACCGAAGATAAAATCCAAGTTACCATCATTATCGATGTCACCGGATGCGCCGCCCCAGGGACCGCGCGAACCACCAGGCCAATACGCCGCGAGATTGAAAATCTCAGTTGGTTTTAAAGTATCGGCGACTTCCTGTAGGAGATAGATACCTTTTTTAGTATCATCGCCCCAGTCGTATACGGCGCAGATGATTTCTTTTGTGCCGTCTTTATTGAGATCTACTGTCATCGCCGATTGAACCGGAGATCCGCCCGCCAATGGACTCAAAGCCTCGTAACTCCATCCAGTGCCACTGTTATATATATACTTCGAGATTTCTGTCTCAGAGAAGAAATAGGCGTTATTTCCAACGACAGCAACATCCCACTTATTCTCGGCGGCTGTCGTTATTCCCAGATCAATGCCAGTTACTTCCAAATCCCAGGTCTCAGATCCATCACCGTTATCCGGAATATTGCTGACCGAGCAAACCGCTCCATAATAACCACTGGTTTTTCCGGTTCGATCAGCAAAAATAATCTCGGTCGAGCCATCACCATCAACATCGACTGCCTCGGCATCGATCGGCCGGATGTTGATACTTTGTTCGGTGGTAATTGTCCATGTCGAGTTCGGTTTGTACCCACTGGCGCCATCATCGACGCCCAAGACATCGCCGGTTCCCTGTTCATAAACCGCGATCCGAACAGGATTGGTTGTATCCGAAAAAGAATTGACTGGCATCCAGGTTAATTCCTGTTTTGAATCACCATCCAGATCGGTCACTAAAAGCACCGGCCATGTGTTCTGATAAAAAGGATCCAGTTTGGACTGCCAGACAACGTCCCAGGCAGTGCCATTTTTTTCCAACTTATAGATTCGGGCGATTACTTCCGTGGCGCCGTCGTTCCAGTTATCATTTACCAGATAGATTTCGGTTTTGCCATCCGCGTCCAGATCGACGCCCGAAACCATGCTCCCGACCCCGCCGTTGTTTAGCGTGGCTTCGGGAACTGTAATTTCACCACTGCGGGTGAAACCGGTTATCCCGGCATAACTGAATGAAAACATCGCCAGGACTAACACACACCAAATCGTAACAACTTTCTTCATACAAACCTCCTTATTTTGTTATCTGTGATACTTACATTTTTATTCAAAAAGAAACTCCGAGAGATACTCGATGAGCGCCTTTTAATGCGCCCAGGTCGGAGTAAGCATAATCTGCGCTAATTCCTAAAGCATTTCCCAGCCCAAGCCGAACTCCGGCGCCAAATGTCAAACCGGCTTCATCCGTATTAATTTTATAACCGCCGCGCAAGCTGAACATCTTCAGAAATGAATATTCAAGACCAAGATTGTATTGCTCAAGATTATTGTTTGGGTGAATCATGTCCGCCGCGATCATGACTGTATGGTTAGTTTTTTTAAGCAGATTCATGCTGATTCCAAAACGGAAGTTTACCGGTAAGAAATAGGTTTCGTATTTTTTCTCTTTATCGGCATTCTCTGAATCGCTATAGTCCCAATAAGTTCCACTGAACCGGACTTCCGGAGCGAAGTGCAGGATTGACATGCCGAGTTTGAGGCCATGAAAATTGGTGCGGTAAATGGTACCTAAATCTATCGCCCATGTAGAATAACCATGGCCATAGTAATCTTCATGTACTAACTTCGTAGTCAAACCAACCGAAACGCGATCCGTCAGAAAACGGGCATAGGTCAAACCGATAGCATAATTGGTCAGGTTGAACATCTCACCATTGCCTTCCGGCATTTCGATTGTGGTAACCTCCATGTCATCCGCCATCAGAAAGACACCGCTGACGGCAAGGGTTCCAATCCGTCCAAGTTTCATCGAATATGCCATACCGGCGAATGTAATGTCGGCTGGCCATTTATTAATAGCACTGAACAGGTTGCGATCGCTGGCATCCACCAATCCGGCAGGATTCCAGAAGACGGCGCTGGCATCGTTCGCGACTACTGTAAAGGCTTCGCCCATGCCAGCCGACCGGGCGCCGACACCGATTTCCAGAAATTGGGCCACCACTGTGCCGACCGGAGCGAATTCTGCGGCAAAACTAACCGGTAAAATCAACAGGATGACTATCAGGAATGCAGGAAGTATATTTTTGCGCATTGTTCTATTTTCCTCTCTGATTAGCATGTTAACGAACGATCACAAATTTGCCGACTATCTCGCCTAAAGTCGGTGACTTGACCACATACATGTAAATCCCCGGCGCGGCTTCCTGATTATTGCGGGTCATCAGATCCCACTCCGCCACACTGGCCGAATTCGGGCTAACTTCCTCGCCGACAACTACGGTCTTGTTGGCTTTCGTTTCTGCCACATAATCTCCGTCGAGTGTAAAAATTTGAATCGTTGCGTCGGCGGGCAGATTTGTAAATTGTAGCCGATGTTCCCATGCGAATGAATCGCTAGGCGTGCGGTTATTCCAGTTGGCACTTCCTAAATATGGATTGGGTACAACTTTTACGTTTTTTAGCGTTTGCGTCGATACCGGATTGGCCGGTGCGATAATCTTCATGCTTTTTGAATCGGTGATATTCGTGTTAATCACACCAAAGGGAATAGGTTCGGAAATATTTTTTGTAAAAGCTTGAACAGAATAATAATAGACCAAACCTTTGGTAATATCAGTATCAATGTACTGGAATTTTTCACCATCAGCACTGCGTGGCGGGGGCCAGGAAGTGGTTCCGATGGTGTCGGTATAACTCGCCAGAGTATTCCATTCTACCGAACCACTACTTGATTTTAGTCCTTTGGAAACCTTATATGTTTGGAAGTTGGAATGCTGTACTGCTGTCGTATCCCAGAGAATTTTAACGCCATTTGTCACGGGATAACCGGAACTTGAATTTTCATCAATACTTTGGACTAATTCCACGTTTGGAGCGGGTGGCGCGAGAACATTCGGATCCAGACTATAGTTATTATCAACGATAAATTGGGCAACATCCATGATCTTGACTAATTTCACCAGACTGTAGACGCCGCCGCTATCAAAATCGCAACCAATACCCAAAGCGGTCGTGACCACAACCGAATCACCGGGCGGTAATGAATCCAGCGGCCCGAATGTTAAAATACCACGAAAATCATAGGCATACGGTAGGCCGGTTGTAGGATTGGAGAAAATGTCTTCAAAAACTGGACTGCTAATCATGCGCAACCAAGTCAGGGCGTCCGATGTTGGATCGTTATAAATCTGGCAGACATGAAAGGAACTCGGCTTCAGCTCTGGCACGCTTTTCAATACTTTGATACCCATGAAGCCTGGAGTCTGAAGGACACTGTCAGCCCCGGGATTTCCAAAATCGTTTGCCGGACCGTTCTCGGCCGCATAACTTGGATTGTCGCCATCGAACATGATAATCATGTGGCTATCGGCATCGGCAGATGTCAGGCCATGATCGCGTCCCGCCATACAACTTTTATTATCATTCGGGTCAGTCGGATCGGCAAACTTCTCGACCCAGTTCCATTGACTGTTCGACATCGCGTGGTCGTCAATATTACAATATTTCGACTCAGCATCCCATTGCGGTAATTTGGATACATCACCGTCAAATCGGATAGTGAAGTAAAAATCCTTCAATCCGCGTGGCGTATCTGGCAACCCATCACCATCACTGTCAACACCAACATTCTTGATTGTATATTCATAGATAATGAAGTCCGCGGCGTAACTCGCAGACCAGGCATATGTACGCTCCTGAACCTCCAGCCCGAGCGGAAAATGGATTCCCGAAGCCAGGGGTGCCGAAACATCGTAATATTTGGTGTATGTATCTTCCTCCGAACGGGCAGTGGCGCTGGTATCGACATGCACCGAATCCAATGCGGAAAATTCGTGATCGTCGCCCTGCGTGGAGTGAAAAGTACCATCTACGAAAGCTGACAGCCAGAGCGTTCCGCGATATAGGTAAGAATTTCCAGAACCACCCGGATAATCACCAGAGGGGGTTCGGCCGGTATAGGAGTCGTCACCCATGTAACTATAATTGGAACAACGATTCCAAATGTTGCCGATCTTATGCCATTTGTAGTTGTCATTCACAATCGGGCTTTGTGGCGAAAGAGAAATTTTCGACAAGTTAACCGGTTTCTTGGCTTGATCGGCGGCTATCGCCAAGTTAAAAAGGAACAGAACAATCAATAAAATCTTGATAACGTTTCTCGTCTTTTTAGAATACTGATTCATTAAAAAAACCTCCATATTGCTAATGGGAGCATTAGAATTGCACTTCGATGCCAAAGCGGTATTGCCGCCGATCACTGTAAGCCTGTGGATTGTAAACCAAGCCACCGCCGACCAGTGTTTCATCAAGAACAATCGTAGGATCGTCGGTCTGGTCATAATACATGGAACTACCAATCCAATCCACATTCAAGCGGTTGAACAGATTAAACACATCCAGAAAAAAATTCATTTCGGCTCCCGCCACTGCAATTTGTTTACTCAACCTTAAATCGGTATTGAATGTTGCTGGCAGACGCTTGTCGTTAACCTTTCCGGTACCATACGATGAATAAGGCAAACCACTGCCATATTTAATTTGGAAATTGGCACGCAAGTTGGTGAAAGGCTTGTAACTACCAAAATGCAGGCCTAAAATCGGACTGCTTGGTGTACATAAAGTCAAATTGGTATTAACCGTATGGGTTTGATCGAAATTTAAATAATTAAGACGACGCTCAGAACTAAAAGCACCCGCTCCAGTACCTGAGGTTGAGCTGCGTCCCTTAGCCACAGAAAAAGTATAATCCAGCGAGCCGCCCCAGTATTTCCCGATTCTTTTCGTCAATGCAAATTCCAAACCTTTCATATTGCCGTAATCTGCATTGCCATAAACATTAATTTCAATCCCTTGAAGGTTTTCTCCGATATATTTATACCAGTTCATTAAGTTGGTCACATCTTTATAATAACCGGTAATTGATCCCTTAATGTTATCACTAAAAAGGTGTTCGACGCCTATTTCATAGGCTACTGTCTTTTCGGGATCAATGTTGGGATTGCCCACATAATTACCAACTTTGGTCAACGCCTGGAAGTACATGTTGCGATAGAGATAATAGGCGTCCGGGCGCTGAAAATAATGGCCATAGGAAAAATGGATAACATCGCGGTCGGTAATCGGATGTGAGATCGCTATGCGTGGACTGAACTGCGATTTGGGGCTTGGCTTTTTCGGATTGATTAATTTTGGCAATCCGCTGCTGGTATCCAGTTCGGAATAAGGATTGTTATAATCAGCCGGATAATTCACACCTTTGCCACCGCCGTTCGGATCGAAATAATCGAAACGCAAGCCAATGAGCGCGATAATTCCCTGAAACTCTATTTTATCCTGAGCGTAAAGCCCGAAGTCAATCGTTTTTTTATTCCAGATGTCTTCCCGGAAGGTGCCGTAGCCTAGTGTCCAGCTGATATTTTCAACTGACATCCGACTATAATCAAATTCGAATCCAGCCTTGATTAAATGATTGTAGGTAGCCTGACTGACGAAGTCGCCTTTAATCGTATTCGTCCACGATTTCTGATCGCGGTAGCCCGGATCATCGCCGACTGTCCACCAGTAATTATTCTCCTGATCGCGATAAATCGGATGCGGGCCGTCTTTTGTGTTATCCCAAATCAAATCCTCCTCGGTATCACCGTCGCTGTCACGGTCATCTACATCCTGTGTGGCATAATGATAATTAGAATAGTAGGATTGCCAGCGTAATTCATAGTAAGTGTTAGAGCTGAGCGACTGTGTCCAGACTAAATAAAGGTTGCGACTCTGCTGATGATAATTCCAGAGGTAGTCCTGCATCGGTCCGACATAGTACGTTTTAGTAAAATGAGTCGTATCGCCTTCCTGCAATACCAGAGTATCATTTGTTGATTGTCCATTCTGCGACCAATACTTCTGCGGATCATTGACATAAATGTAGTGCAAGGCTGTGTCACTACCGGTACTTTGGGCACAGTAGTATTCGTTCTTATGATATTCGTCGCCCGGACCGTACATAGATGCCGGTAAATAAAACTCATCCCAGTCCTTCTTTGAATACAATCCCCCAACAGCCAATTTGGTTTTTGTGGTCGGTTTATAAGTCATTTTACCCTGATAAGACTGGTTGAAATATTTTTCGTTGATGAAATTGCCCTCTTTTCGATCGGTAATTTCAGCCGAAGCCGAAAAATTGGCTTTATTCGTAAAGAGGGGCCCATTTAAACTGAGCTGATAAGCATTTTCCAGTTTGTGCAGATATTTGACACCTAACCACTCGTCGCGATTTTCCATCAATAGGTCATTCAGCCCAGATCCGAAATTTGTTGACATATAGCGCGCTTTTCCGGATAATTTCTGGCTACCTTCCTTCAAAGCTAGATTCAATACACCTGATTGAACATTGCCATACTCGGCGCTAAATCCACCCAATGTGACTTCCATTTCCTGAATAGCGGCTTCGGGAACGTCTGCTGTGAATCCGCCCATATTGCCGGAATATTCTCCCGCGGGATCCTTGACCGGCAACCCGTCAATCACAACCAATACTTCGCCAACACGTCCGCCACGAAAATGGCTTCCGACCGTACCAGCCTGATTTCTTGCAATCTGCTGAAAATTATCGACTGGTTGTTCGGTCATTTCATCCGCGGTTACCGTATGCCGGGAAGTAAACTCATCTTTTCGCATCAATGGTCGTTCTGCAGTAACGATCACACTTTCTCCAGCTTCTAAAACAGTAGATTGCATGGAAAAATCTTGTTTTGTTGTCAGATCAATTGATACTGCGACATTCTTGGCTATGACGGGAGTATAGCCGATCATCATGGCCTTCAAATCATACGTGCCCACCGGAACATTCAATATCGTATAAAAGCCGTCATTGTCGCTGGCGACACCTATCGTCGTACCTTCAATAATGATATTAACACCGGGCAGTGGTTTCTCCGTTGTGGCATCTTTAACTATACCAGTGATTTTTCCACTTGTACCAGCTAAAACACCTATTGCCATGGTCAAGATTAGGCCGACAAGTAACAGATATTTTTGCATTTAGTTCCTCCTAAGCAATATCAATTTGACCTTTGAGCGTGTAAAATAACCACAAAATTTCAATGTTCATTGAAAATAATTTTGAATGAGCAAAATAGTATATTATCGAAAAGATACAATTCCCTAAAAACAAATATTCTGAGAACTTCTTTAAGTACTTACTGGGTTTTTTCCCAAACCATTTCCTCCCTTGTCAATAAAACTTGTCTGCTTAGAATAAAAAATATCCTCGTAAAAGTCAAGGTTTTTTTCAGTAAATAATATCCATTTCAGATTTTATTTTTACTGATCGGCACCATCTTCAACCGAAAACTCCATTTTCGTGGAAGCAGAGACCTTTTAATAACCGTAATCAACGATCCAAATTTCTTTAATCTATGCACTTTTCTATCAGAATTTGGCTATATTTTGTTTATGAAAATTCATTAAAATCGAGGAAATAAAAACCATATGAAACAATCCTTTTGGGTAATTTGTCTTGTCATTTCCACATTTGCCGTTGCGCAAGAAATTAATCCCCCAAAAGTTCTGTCAACACAATTTTATGGCAAGGATTTTTACCGGATCGAGGGAACGACAATTGCCGATTCTCTCAAAGAAAATAATTTCGACCGTTTGCCCTTGAGTTATCAGAACAAGGTCCGAAAACCCGGCTAGGACCTGTCAAAAAATTCTGCCGGACTCTCTATTCGATTTATGTCCAATTCGACATCGATAAAAGTCAGATGGGAATTGCTGAACGATAGGAAAATGAACCACATGGCGGAAACAGGAATCAAAGGCGTCGATCTGTATGCAAGAGTCGGAAATTACTGGCAATTTGTAAATACCGGAAGACCGACCGTGGTGAAAAACGAGGCATTGATCATTGAAAATATGACACCGGTTATGAGAGAATACCGCCTGTTTTTGCCTTTATACGACGGCGTTTCGGCGTTGGAAATCGGAATCGACTCGCTCAGCAAAATCATCCAGCCACGTAAGCATAAAACGAAGCCGATAGTTTTCTATGGCACCAGCATCACACAGGGCGGATGCGCCTCGCGTCCCGGAATGGCCTATACAAATATCATTTCGCGAAAGCTCGATACTGACTGTATCAACTTTGGTTTTAGCGGCAACGGTAGAATGGAAATGCCGCTCGTTGAACTGATCTCGGAAATCGATGCCGCTTTTTATGTGATCGATTGCATTCCTAATATGACAGCGGATCAAATTCATGAAAATACCAAACCGCTTATTGAGACAATCCGTAAAAAGCGTCCAAACACTCCAATCGTTTTCATCGAACAAATGATTTATGAAAAAGCGTTTTTCGATTCAACCGTCTTTCAGTTGATTACTCAAAAGAATTCCGCGTTGAAATCTGAAGTAACAATATCCATCGAATCGGGACTTACCAATATCTTTTACATTGATAACCAATCTCCTTTGGGAGGCGACCATGAAGCAACCGTCGATGGAATACATTTTACGGATTTGGGATTTATGCGATTTGCCGATTTTCTGATAGAAAAGTTTAAACAGTTCAGGATCATCACTACATAAACGTTTTATATCCAGTGTATATTGTTCGATTAACGGTTTATAAAAAATATTTCCTTAAATAAAAAAATCTTGACAAATCGGCGCTCGCTGATTAGATTCTTAGTGTGTTAGTTGTTTAATACACTATTGGAGGTCAACATGATAGAAATCAAGAATCTGAACTTCGCTTACCGGAAAAAGAGCCACCTGTTCGACGATCTGAATCTGAGCGTCGCGCCGGGAAGTATCTGCGGATTGTTGGGAAAGAACGGCGCGGGAAAAACCACGCTGTTAAAAATTCTCACCGGCTTGCTGTTTCCCAAAAGTGGCTCCGTTTCGATCTCTGGTCAAAATCCATCTGATCGACTTCCAGAGACTTTAAAGGAAATTTACATGGTTCCGGAGGAATTTTTTCTACCAACACTGACCGTTCGGGAATATGCGCGGCTCTACGCACCATTCTACCCGCGCTTCAACAACGATCGGCTCATGGCACATTTACCCAACTTTGAGTTGCCAGAGAACGACAAACTTTCGTCATTATCTTACGGTCAGAAGAAAAAATTTCTGATCGCTTTCGGATTGGCAACGGATAGTCATTTGCTCTTGCTGGATGAACCGACAAACGGTCTGGATATTCCGTCGAAAAGTCAATTCCGAAAAATCCTCGCCTCTTCACTGACGGACGATCGTACGTTTATCATCTCCACGCATCAGGTTCGAGATATGGGAAATCTCATCGACCCAATCATCATCCTCGACAATGGAAAAATCATTTTCCACGAATCCGTCGAATCCGTCAACCGAAAACTTTCCGTGCGCATTCTACCGGAAATTCCCGAAAACGAAACGGTGCTTTATTCGGAAAAAATGCTCGACAGATTCGTTATCGTTTCGCCGAATTCCGACGGCGAAGAGACCAAGATGGATATCGAACTGTTATTCAACACCGTCATCCTGAACCGAGAAAAAATAGAATCGCTTTTTACGAAGGAGTCTAACCATGAAGCCTAACAACACTTTTGACCGAAACCGGTTCTTCATTCTTGTTCGAAACGATCTGTCCACAGGCTATCGTAATTTACTGATTGCCGGCGGAGCCGTCGCGGGCGCTTTACTCGTGATTTATTTACTCTCCGCATGGGACAACGCCAATCCTGATTTTCACCGGACGTTTTTCCCAATGGTCATATTCTTCGGCGGTTATCTGACGACCAGCATGATTTTCAAAGACATTCACGAAAAACAGCGAAACTACATTTATCTGACATTGCCAGCGTCAACGCTCGAGAAATTCCTGAGCCGGTTACTATTGACTTCGGTGGGCTTTGTGGCGATCGTTCTGGTACTTTATTCTCTGTTTTCTTGGATTGCCGCCGGACTCAGCCAATTGCTCTTTGATCAATCACTCCCGGCGTTCCAGCCATTCACGCACGAAACGCTGATTTCGATTGGCGTATATTTAGTGACACAATCGGCATTTCTGTTCGCCGCTGTTTATTTCCAAAGCCACGCTTTTTTCAAGACGATACTGTCTATCTTTTCACTTACGATTGCGTTTAGCATTTTTACGATGCTTATTGTTCGACTCGTTTTCTGGGAATACTTTAATGGGTTGTTCATGCAGGATTTTAACATCGATCTCCAGTACATGTTCGGCGACGGCGAGCCGTTTGTCCAAATTATTTCGACCGCGTTAAAAATTCTCTTCTGGTTTGTGATGGCGCCCTTCTTCTGGATTCTTACTTATTTTCGGTTGAAAGAAGCGGAGGCTTAAAATGGAATTCCAAAAAGACAAGGCGATTTATCTTCAGATCGCGGACTACATTTGCGAGAATATTCTCTCAAAAAAATGGGTGGAAAACGACAGAATTCCATCTGTGCGTGAACTTGCGATCGAATTGGAAGTTAATCCCAATACCGTCATGCGAACCGTGACTTTTCTTCAGGAAAAAGGCATCATTTTCAATCAGCGCGGCATCGGCTATTTTGTCGCCGCCAACAGTTACGAAAATACTCTCAACCTGAAAAAATCGGATTTCATCCAATCCGACCTGCCGAGAATCTTCAAAACGATGCGTTTGTTGGGACTCAGTTTAGACGACATCAAACCATACGCAGTTCAACTTGAAAATAAATTAGAGAGGACGTCATGAAAACAAGCAGTAAAATTTTAGTAATCACTTTTTCCCTGATTCTCTTGTTTATCGCTGGCATGATAATCGTTAGCCGTTTCGCTATGGAGCGCGATTATTCCGAGACGAGAGACGAGTTTCGATCGGCGGACACAGAATTAATCAAGCACGATCTGAAAGATTTCACCGAAGTCAGCGTTTCCGGTAACTGGGATGTAACTATTACTCGCGAGGACACGTTCGAGGTGCGGGTTTTTTATCCAAAAGAAACGAAGAACAAGTTAAATGTTAGCAAACACGGCTCAAAACTCGAACTAATTTCTATTGGGAACATGCGCAACCATCACGACCCATTCAAAGCTGAGATTCACATGCCGAAATTGGCGAAAATTCGATCCGAATTGGCGTCAATAGTTCGGTTTGATGGATTCAAATCCCCGAATCTCGACCTGCAGATTGAAGGCGTCGGATTGATTACCGGCGGCGATAACGTCATCGAAAATCTCGAACTGTCCACAGACGGCGCTTCTCAAATTGACCTCAAATTCAGTGCAGTCACCAACGCCAATTTGGATATTAACGGAGCGGGAAAAGTGCGGCTCAATATGGCCGGCGGAAAATTGACCGGTTCGGCAAACGGCGCCGGTTCGATAACTTATTCTGGAAGCGTTTCTGAACAGGATGTTCAAACAAATGGAGCCGTTGCAATTCATAAACGTTAAAAAACCGTACCGGACTTCTTGCCGAGAGCCGTGGCAAATTCGCCGCGGCTCTTTTGGTTTTAACAGAAAATTTCAATAATAATTCATCCATTTCAGCTGTCGTCTCGTGTCAATTCGCTTGACATTTATGCAAATATTCTCTAACATTTTTAGCATTTTTAAATGATAAGGAATGAAGTAGTTTGAATATATTAATTGCATCAAATAATCAGCACAAGATAAAGGAGATTCGGCAGATATTTACACTACCAAATGTGGTGTTGCTGACTTTAGATGAGTTTCCGAACACCCCAATCCCCGTAGAAAACGGGAACACCCTTTATGAAAACGCATTTAAAAAAGCGTCTATGTTATCAAAATTTACAGGGTTGCCAACGCTTGCGGACGATACGGGACTTGAAGTCAATGCGTTAGGCGGTCAGCCGGGTGTTCGTTCTGCTCGATATGCCGGCGAAAACGCGACTTATGACGAGAACATCGACAGATTGCTAGCCGAAATCGACAAAATTGAGAGTCCTGACCGAAGGGCGCGATTTCGGTGCATCGCGCTGTTCTATCATCCGGATATGACGCTTTCTGAAGAAGGGTACATTGATGGTATGATTTTATCGCGTCGTCACGGGATTGGCGGATTTGGCTATGATCCAGTTTTTTACGCTCCATCGACCGGGAAGACTTTCGCGGAGATGACTGAGGAAGAGAAAAACAATCTGAGTCATCGTGGGATGGCATTTCGGAATCTCCACAATTCTCTCAAGGATAAAATTCATCAATTAACCCAAAAATATTGAGGTGCCGCCTAAGCGTTTTTTGTTACTGTTTTCTTTTTGTAGTTCATATTAACTTTTTTAAGGTGGCATCATAGTTTTTTACCGTCGCGCGACATTGTGTTTTCTTTTGTTGGCAGGATTGACTCGGATAGACGCTCAAACCGCGTCCGAAGATTCGGCTCCGGGTACTTTTTCTATCAAAGTCGATTGGCTGGCGAAACGTTTTGCCGATATGCGGATGGAAGGAAATCGCGGTCTGTCGCTTATTTCACCGAATTACATTACACTCAACGCCAATATCCTGCAAATCAAATTTCCATCGGCAAAAATGGAACAGAAACCTGACCTGTCCGGGACAAATCTCTTGTTCACTAATCAGATAACCGGTACGGACATTTTTCTTCCACGCGGCATTTCATTCGACAATTATTACCGATTGAAAACCAATTCTGCTCTACACAAACAATTGAACGAACTAATTACCAAAAGCGCCGAAGATTCTAAAAAGGCGCCTGAAACCGAGAAGATAGAATTGATCGGCGCCGACATTGCCGGACAGCGCGTCTCACTTCAGGTTTCCGGAAACGTCAACATTAACGGTAAATTGCAAAACCAAAAACAATCTCAGGTTCGCTCCGGTTATATGGAAGGACAGTCCACGACATTTGTCATCGATCAAAAGCAACAATTGAGTATCGAAGGTAAAATCGGCGACCGAATCAGTATTCTTGTCGATCAGGACAGCGAGCGCGACTTCGACTTTGAAAACGCGCTGAAAATTGTCTATACCGGACACGAAGACGACATTGTTCAGAAGGTCGAAGCCGGAAACGTCGCGCTGTCTTTACCGGGAACACAGTTTGTTACCTTTTCCGGCAAGAATAATGGTTTGTTCGGTCTCAAAGCGCTAATGAAACTTGGCCCGATCGACCTGACAACTATCGCTTCCGTCGAAAAGGGCAAAAAGGAAAAACTCAGCGTGGACGGCGGCGCGCAAACATCAACCGGATACATCAAAGACTACGAATATCGCCGTAACCAGTACTTTTTCCTCGACTTGACTTACCGTGGATCTTTATACAATAGTTTCCAATCAACCGGAATTTTTAGTTTCAATCCCAATCGCGTCGTCTCCGATCTGGAAGTTTACAAGTCCGTCACCATGGAAACCGCCGGATGTGTCTATGGCGCAGCCTGGGTGAATCCCAACGATACATTGCAGGATGTGGGTTTAAAAGTAGAGCGCCTGTTTAAACGCCTTGATCTGGGTAAAGATTATTTGGTTGATCTGAATACTGGATTCATTCGACTGGCAACGCAACTTCAGGAGTCGGAAATCCTTGCTGTTGCTTACCGGGTAATAGATGCAACCAAAACGACTGTTGAATCTTACGGGCAATGGGATCGCGCAATCGCCGACACGAACGACATTAAATTGAAGCTCATTAAACCGCAACAACTTCTGCCATCGCATCCATGCTGGGATTTGGAATTCAAAAACGTCTATTTCCTGGGAACGACCGGCATCAATGAAGATGGTTTCGACTTGAGCATCGTCTATAATTGGGGTGCGAACGGTGACGTTGACCGCGATGCAACCGATGGAAAAACATTCCTGTATAAATTCGGACTCGATCGAAAAGACAAAAACGGAAATCCCACGCCCGACAACATCATTGACTCAGACAACGGGGCGGTCATTAATCTGCAATCGGGAGAACTCTGGTTCCCTTTTCTCCGCCCGTTTCAGTTCAAGGAAAACGATCTGACCGGAGAGCGCAATCCGAACCTGAACGCTTCTTACAATTGTTCTGCAATGTACGATAGCAACCGGACAAATATCTCGGCCATTAACGAAGATACGAAATTCAAGATCAAGTATAGTTATCAGAACCGAAGCTCGAATATCAGTCTGGGTGCAATGGTCATCGAAAACAGTGAGTCCGTAACGCTAAATGGTCAGTCGTTGACACGCGGCGTCGATTACACGATCGATTATTTTTCCGGTTCACTGACCCTGCTCAAGGCCGAAGCCACAAATCCGGATGCCAAGTTGGACATCAAGTACGAAAAGAACCAATTTTTCCAACTGGACAAGAAAACAATCTTGGGCGCGCGCGCGCAATACGATTTCGGCGAAAATTCCTACATTGGCGGCACAGCGCTCTATTTCAGCCAATCGGTAGTCGATGAAAAGGTCGATATCGGTTACGAGCCGATGCAGAATTTTGTTTGGGATTTGAACACAAAACTGAGCAAGAATTTAAATTTTCTCACGCGCGCGATCGATTGGTTGCCATTGATTCAGACCAACGAAACATCGAATATTTCATTCGAGGGAGAAATCGCTCAGGTTCGCCCGAATCCCAATACCTTAAGCAACGAATCGACAGGCGATCTCAACGGCGTCGGTTTCATCGACGATTTTGAAGGCAGTAAACGCATCACTTCGCCGCCGATCATGCGCCGATATTGGTCGTTATCGGCAGTCCCAGTAGGAAAAACTGCGAACCAGCGCGGTTTTGCATTTTGGTTCAATCCGTACGGCGGCGTTGCGACGACAAGCATCTGGCCAAATAAAGAGGTCAGTACACGCGCGCAGAATAACCTTACAGAAGTTCTTGGAATCGCCATGAATCCCGAATGGGCTATCAAAGTCGGCGACGGAATTGAAACGCCCAAAAACGCATGGGGCGGTATCACTTACTATTTCCCAACGAGCTATTACGATCAATCCAAGACCAAATACGTCGAAATCTGGGTACGTGGAAAAACTGGACAATTACACTTCGACCTCGGATATATCAGCGAAGATCAGGACGGCAACGGACGATTGAATACCGAAGACAAGCCCGAAGCCGGTTTCACTACAGGGAACACCCTCTTGGACGACGGCGAAGATACCGGTCTTGATGGCATTGTAAACGAGTATGAATTTGTGGTCACTTCGGTTGGCGATACACTTAGACCCGGAGATGACCGTCTAACGAAATACGGTCGCGATCCAGACGACCCGCATTCCGACAACTGGAGCTGGAAAGAAACTTCAACCAATTATCGTCACATTAACGGAACGGAAGGCAACTCCAAAGATGTCAACGGCCTTTATCCGGATACAGAAGATCTAGACTCTGACTTCCAGCTGAATGAGACAAATGATTATTTTACCGTCGATTTTAATCTGGATGATAGCAAAGACGAACGATACGTCGCCGGACGCACCGAGTATTCAAACAATCAAAAGACCGGATGGAAACTTTACCGGATTCCGCTTTCAGAATTTCAGAAGATAAAGCCCAATGCAATAGTTACGTGGCAGACGATCCGCTCGTGCCGCTTATGGTTCGATGGCTTCAGCGATGAAGATACCGTCTGGATTGCCAAGATCGAAATGGTTGGGAACGAATGGGAAGAGGTTGGCATCGCACCGTCCGAAACCGAACCGTACGTCGTCAAGTCGGAATCCTTTTCTGTAAGCGTCGTTAATTCGGAAGATAATCCGGACACATACGAAGCGCCAAGTGGCGTTCAGGGTGAATACGACCGCATCAATGAAATCCGCATGAAAGAACAATCATTGGTTCTGTGGTTCAACGGAGAAGAAGGCGTCCAGCCGGGCGCGCTATGCGCTGCAAAAAAAGTCCTTCAGGAAGAAGGAAGTTTTATCACCTACCGTAAAATGAAAGTCTATGTCAACGGTAGCAATCTGCACACACGAAATCATGTTTACCAGACCGGCGAGGCAACTCCGCTTCAATTTTTCATCAAATTCGGTCGTTTGGATGAAAGATACTCGCCTCACTACTACGAATACCGGCAACCGATATATCCCGGCTGGGATTCGCGAAACAAGATGGAAATCGATCTGGATTTTATCACGCAATTGAAATCCTACAACACGGAAGAATCCTTTCCGGACAACGACCAGCGCCCCAAACGATTTCGGATTTACTACAATGATTCAGGGGAAATCGTCAAAAGGCATTATCGTGAAGTAAAAGACGGAAAATATACCGGCGTCGAAGTAATCATCGTAGGAAATGCCGCGCTCTCCCGTGTCCCCAGAATCGACATCGGAATAAAAAACCAGAAGTATTCTTTAGACGATCTGACCGAATCTGATCCGTATTCGCGATACGACAACACGATGTACGGCGAGGTCTGGCTGGATGAACTCCGGTTGTCCGAAGTCCGGCGCGACGCGGGAATCGCCTACCGAACAAAAGCCTTGCTGAAAATTGCCGACGTGGCTACTCTTGACATTAGCATGGATCGACGCAACGCCGACTTTCACACCGTCGAGCAACGACCATCTCTTATGACAGATGCTTTGAACACGACACAAAGTTTTCGCGTTGGCGGTCGGATTTCTCTCGATAAATTTACGCCAAGTTCGTGGGGTGTTCATCTGCCATTAACCGGCACATATTCCCAGAATGTCAGTACGCCCAAATACATACCCGGTCAGGATGTCCTTGTGGGCGACACTCCACCGGATAGCATCCTCAACATTTTGCGTTCGTACAGCATGAACATCTCTTATGACAAACGCGTTTCAGATTACTGGCTGACCAAGTACACAATCGACCAAATCAAGTGTGGACTCAGCGCCCAGTGGGCTAATAATTCCACGGTCACTTACAGGGAAAACAATGCCCAAAATTATAAAGCAAATATGTCCTACCGCGTGCCATTCGGGAAAGAAAACTATTTTAAAATCTTCAAATGGATGACGCCAGTCCCGTATCTGGGAAACAAACTCGGCGAGGTGCGCTGGTATTTTACCCCGAGCAATCTCGATTTCTCATTCGACGCCGGCGAAGACATTAGAAATACAGTCACCAGGGGTTCCGCTTCCGATACAAATTACACTCACAATCTTGCCATGAACAGCCGCGTTAACCTAAGTTACAAATTCTTCGATAACCTGAACCTGACCTACTCCAAAGATATGAAGAACAACATGGATGAGTTAAAGAACGATAAATTGCAAGCGATTCAAAGGCTGAATTTCGGCGTGCCGGTCAGCGTCCGTGAAAATTATTCCGCTTCATTTTCTCCAAAGATATTCTCGTGGTTTTCGCCCAATATCAATTATACAGCGAATTACAACTGGGCGGAACCGATGAGCAGTCCAAATAAAAGTATCGACGTATTAAGTAATCAAAACAGGGTTTCGACGAGTTTTCAACTCGATCTCGCTTCAATTTTAAACTCTGTCTATTCGCCCGCTAAAAAAGTAGCCAGTCCGCAACAATCTACCAGCAGATCGCCAACTCGCGGACGCTCTGGCGAACGTTTAAATGAAGAACAATCGGAAACACGGGGAAAGCCCGGACGACAAGGAGAGCCGGGTCAGACGGATCAACACAGGAAACCAGAAAAACAGACACAGACTTTGCAAGCAGACAATAAAAAAGTCATTAAACAAGAACCCAACGAACCTAAGCAGATTAAATCGTTGGATACCATTAGTAAATATCTGAAAAAATTGTCCGCCATTCAATTTAGTTATTCGTTCAACCAATCCGTGAACAACAAATATCGAACAGGCGGCACGCCGGGAATCGCTTACCGGATGGGTTTTACGCCGGACCCGGGATTGTCTTTGGTGGAATCAGAATACGGTGGCGTCGGAAAAGATAATACAACGACCGGCATGGACGCGACGATTCGTTCCGGGTTGAACATTTCTCCCAACATCAATACATCACTGTCTTTTGCACAAAACATTTCGGTTACAAACTCTGCCGGACAAACGGGAAGAAACCTCAGCCGCGACTTTTTCCCAATGGGCAGTAACGGAAAAGGTGGATTTCCGTTCCCGAACTGGACAGTCGGTTGGAAAAATCTGGAAAAGGTGAAACTACTGAACAAGGTGTTCAAAAAACTTAGTCTCGATCACGGATTTTCCGGGAAAGAGGCGATTGTCTGGAAAAATGGTAAGCTAATGAACTCTTCGTATAAAACCTATTTTCAGCCGCTCTTAAGTATCAACATGCAATTTAAGAACGACGTGTCGGCGACCGCCCGCATGACACAAGGAAGCACGATCAATAACCGGGAAGCCACCACGGAAATTATCGATGAGATGAATATTCAAACGACGGTTAATTTCCAGAAAAAGGGCGGATTCACGATTCCGCTTCCATTCCTGAAAGATAAACGTCTTGAGAACAATATCACATTCGCTCTGACTTATGATTACAACGCATCCAAAACACGCGCGCGCGCGACAAATGAGGGAAAATATGTAGTCCAATCGGAGAACAATTCCTGGAAAATCGCACCCCGAATCAATTATTCATTTACCAAAAAGGTCACTGGCGGATTATATTACGAATATGGAGAAAGTTTCAACCGCTCGACCGGAAGACGAACGACCAAGAACGGCGGTTTCGATATCAACATAGCAATCAGAGGTTAACATGAAAAAGTTTTATCCCATATTTTTTACCAGCCTGCTTTTGCTCGCCAATTGTTCGACCCATTCATTCAACTTCGATGGAGAAAAAGCATATCGCTATCTTCAACAACAATGCGATCTGGGCGTGCGGAACCCTGGTTCGGCTGGACACAGCGCCGCAAAAGAATTCATCACAAAAACCGTCTCGCCGCTCGCTGATACAGTTGTGTCTCAACAGTTCGAATCTTACATCGATTCTGAAAAAATCACCTTAAAACTCACCAATATCATTGCAGGATTTTCGACCCAAAAAGGAAATCCGCTCCTCATTGGCGCGCACTGGGACACTCGACCGCGCGCAGAACACGATCCTAACCCCTTAAACCGCAATTTACCGATTTTGGGCGCAAACGACGGCGCCAGCGGCGTGGCTGTTTTAATACATCTGGCTGAACTTCTCAAACAAAACCCGCCGCCACGAGCTATTTATTTGGTTTTCTTCGATGGAGAAGATTACGGATTTCCCGGAGCACTCGATTATTACTGTCTCGGTTCTGAATATTTCGCAAAAAATCTACCGATTCCTAAGCCAACTGAAGCGATCGTCATCGATATGATTGGCGACGCCGACCTATCGATTCCCGTCGAGCGTAATTCTTATCGCAGTCATCCGAAACTCATCAAAAAACTCGGAGACATCGCCCGCGCCCGCGGATTCAATCAATTCGAGCAACGTTTGGGCGACGAGATTTTCGACGACCATATCATGCTAATCCAACACGCCGGTATTCCATCGGTGGATTTGATCGACTTTGAATATCCGAACAGATCGACCAATTACTGGCACACTACGCACGACACACCGGACAAATGCAGTCCGAAGAGTCTTCAAGTAGTCGGTCAGGTGCTTTACGACTACATTTACGAAAAAAATGAAAAATAAACCCAACGTAAAAAACATTCCGGCAAAAAGAACTTGGAAAAAGATCATTTTCGACCGAGATGTCTGCAACGAAGAACTCTTATTGTCTCTTCTGGAAGCGAACGATCGCGTCGCCACATTGGAATTCGACGATCGGATCGAAGCCATTTTTCCTATCGAAGAACGCGAGCGACTCTTTGAATCGTTTGAGCCGTTCACCGAAAAACTTCATCTCTCCGGCGCAATCCTGTCCGAAAATGACATCGCGGATGAAAACTGGAGGCTGAATTGGCAGAAATATTATCACCGGGTCGATCTGGAAAACGGCATTAGCATTCGTCCTTATTGGGAGGCGCCAAATTCGGACGCCGAACTAGAAATCGCCATTAAGCCCGGCATGGCATTCGGAACCGGCACACATGAAACGACACAATTAACGCTTCTATTCCTGAAAAAATATCTCCGCCCCGGGATGTCCGTTCTTGACGCCGGTTGCGGCAATGGAATTCTGTCGATCGCCGCCTTAAAAGTCGGCGCCAAATCCGTCGATTGCTGGGACATCGATCCAAATGTCGAAGAAAATTTCCGCGAACAAATGGTTTTGAATAAAATTTCCGAACATTTCTCGTTTCATATCGGAGAAGCCACCGCACTAAAATCGTACGATTATGATCTGATCCTGAGCAATATCGAGAGGAAGCCGAATTTGCGCCTTCTGCAATCAGCGACCGAGAATCATTCTCCCGCACTGATCATCTTTGCAGGAATTCTGACAGATGAATATGAGATATTTGCCGACGCTGTGCTAAATTACGGTCGGGAAATCGTCGAGACGATGACCCAAAATGAATGGATAGCAATCGTGGTGAAATAAGTGAAGTCGTACCGGTTTATTAGTCTTGTCGTTCTTGCTTTCGGGCTGGCGTCGTGCTTTAAGCCAACGACGGAAACACCCGCGTCCGCCGATCCCGTCATCGACAGTCTCACGGTTCATTATTCACAACTGAACAAATCCATTTTCATCGCCGCCGATATTTACGATCCGCAGGGAATCGACGATATCGATTCGGTATCTTTTACGCTTTCACGATTAGCAAGTGAAGCATCGCAAACCGGCACGCCGATTTTGACCGGGTGTCTATCGGACGACGGTCCGCCGGAAGACATTATCTGCCGGGACGGTCTTTTTTCATTTCTCGTCGATTCCGCTATATTCGGCAATCGGAATGGCTATTACAAGGTCGATGTCATCGCCTACGATACGGACGGCAACGAAAGCGAGACGGTTTCCCAAAAAACGAAAGTCGAACAAAATACAGCGCCGTCAATCTTCATGCTATCCGCGCCAACCAATTTTGAAAAAGGTGACACGCTAAAATTCCGAATCCGAGCGACCGATCCACAAGGACCAGACGACATCATCTCTGTTTCATACGGAATTCGGCGTCCTAACGGAGAATATTCCGAAGATTGGACTTGGACACTGCGTGACGACGGGCTTTGGGGCGACGATCACGCCGATGACGGTATCTATACGGTTTTTCAACCTTCCAGCGCCCAAAGCAAATATCAAGGACTCTTTACGTTTTATTTTTTCGCAAAAGATGCCAAAGGCGCGCTGAGCGATACGCTAAAAGCCAGCATCACGAATCCCGGCGTCACGATCAATTTTCCGAATCTTCAGGAAAATATTTCCATCGGCGACACGCTGACAATCCTCTGGGAAAGCGCCTACATTTCATCCTTGCAACTCGCTTATACGCTCAACGCCAGCGCGTCCGATCCGACATTCACCAACATCGCCGTCGTCACGGCAACGACCGGAATTTATAAATGGAAAATCCCTTCCGGTCTTCAATCGTCAGACTGCCGGATCAAGGCTTACGACACGTCCAAATCCAGCCGATACGACATCAGCGATAACTCATTCACGATCCAATAATGAAAAAATTCGCGTACCCGACACTTTGCCTTTTACTCGTTGCCTCCGCGCTAAATTCTCAGGCTTTCCGGCTTTCAAAACCTTTACTGACCTCCGACAATCGCACTTATTCCGGATTGGCGGGAAACGCCGTCACGCAAATTGAATCACAAGGCGACTCAATTCTGTGGTTTGCAACAGGTGGCGGCCTGAGTCAATCGAACGATTTCGGGCAATCTTTCGTCAGTTATTATCCGATTCCGGACAGTATCCCCAAAGGCGGGATTTCGTCGATTGCCACACTGGATTCCGTTATTTGGATCGCTGGCATATTCGATTCTACCACTGAAGTTGGTTCCTATCAGACTGGCGCCGGACTCGCCTTTTCTAAAGACTTTGGACGGAACTGGATACACGTTAAACAACCCATTGATTCAGCATCAGCATCTTATGAAAGATGGGATGGCTACAGCGTTAATTTTTTACCGGTCGTCACGACGATCAGCAATACGACGTGGGACATTTCACTCACGCCAAAATACGTTTACATCGCCAGCTGGGCGGGTGGAATTCGCCGTAGTTCCGATTTTGGCACATCATGGCAACGCATTCCTCTTCCTTCGGATGATGACGACGTTCTTGAATGCGGCGAGGAAATCACTTTTCAGATCAATCCAAACGATCCACCCAAAGGAAATCACAATCACAAAGGATTCAGCGTTCTTGCTTATGGCGACACAATTTGGGTCGGTACGGCGAACGGGATCAACTTGGGAATAGCTGAGTCCGATTCCTGTATTCGCTGGCGTAAATACAACGCACAGAATTCGGCGATCTCCGGCAATTTTGTCATCGCTATGGCGCGTCAGGTCTGGAATGGGAAAGAGACGCTTTGGGCGGTAACATTAACCGCAGAAAGTTCAGGCGAATATCAGGCGATCAGCAAATCATCCGACGGCGGTCTGACGTGGAGCACGACGCTTTCCGGCGAGCGCGGATACAACTTTGCTTTCGACGACTCGATCGTCTATGTTTGCACAGGAAGCGGTCTATTTAAATCCATCGACGGCGAAAATTGGGCGCTTTACGATCCGGCGCAAGACATCATTCGGCGCGAAACGCTCTATTCTCACGATGTTTATACCGCGCTTGTCGATCGACGCGAATTTCCCGGTTATCTCTGGATCGGAACCGCAGACGGCATCGCAAAAACCCGCGACGACGGAATTCATTGGTCGATTTATCGTCAGTCAGCTTCAACTAACTTGAAAAACGAACCTCAAGTCTATGCGTTCCCGAATCCATTTTCGCCGACGCATCACAACATTCTGAACGGCGACGGACACGTTCGGATCAAATATCACGTCGATGGCGCGGCGCAGGTTCGCTTGGAAATTTACGACTTCGCGATGCGCGCAGTTTACAAAAGCGAAAAACAGTCGATAACAGCGGCTGGAGAATATACCGAACCGTGGAACGGCAGAAACTCAGACGGCACGCAAGTCGCTAATGGAACTTACTTCTGCAAATTGACACAGGAGTCGCAGGGCAAGGAACAATCTTACTGGACAAAACTGATTGTCGTAAAGTAGAACTCATGAAAAAAATCTCCATCCTACTACCGATACTAATGCTTTCCGCAACACTTTTTGCCGAAACGAATGCCGGACTCGCCGGTTCCTATCTCAGAATGGGACTCGGTGCGCAGGCGATTGCCATGGGAAACAGCGGCGTCGCGCTTTCCGCAAACGGTTTTTCCGCATACTACAATCCCGCGGGCATTCCATATCTTGACAAAAGACACTTATCGATGACTTACTATTTCCTATCGATGGACAGACAATTGCATTACGTCGGACTCGCAATTCCGCTTAAACCGACTGCAGGCGTTGCTATTTCGTGGATGCACGGCGGGGTAACCGACATTCAGGGTCGCGATTTTCTTGGAAATCCTGACGAGATATATGAAACCGGCGAAGACGCCATCATCCTTTCCTTCGCGAATACATTTCACCCAAAATTTTCGGCTGGAATCAACTTCAAAATCCTGAAAAACACGCTGTGCGATATTACCGCCACCGGACTCGGTTTCGACCTCGGCCTTCTCTACAAGCCAACCAAGTATGTTACTTTCGGACTTGAATTCAAAGACATCGGTGCGAGTTACACGTGGAATACCCAGCGGATCTTCGACGAAGAAGGTGGAAATTATACCGAGACTTTCCCGCAAATCGTCAAACTTGGTTTCGCTATCCAGCAGGGTAGCGATTATCTCGTCATCGGGGATCTGGAATATTCTGATAAGGGCGAAATACAAACCCATTTCGGCGGCGAATACAATTTTCAAAAACTCTTCTATCTACGAATGGGAATGAACGATTTGACCCCTTGCTTTGGGTTGGGCTTTGCCTACGGATTCATCGCCAATCTTGACACGAAGATGGATTACGCCGTTGCGCTCGGCATGGTTGGCGAAGGCGCAACACACGTTTTTTCGTGGGAATTTAAATTCTGATGGATATCAATATGAAATCACACAATCTCTTTATAATACTTCTCTCGGCGGTATTGATGACTCTCCTCGGCTTTCCCATAAAATCATCGGGCGAGACCGACTTGGCTTTTATCAAGATGCCTATTTCCGCGCAGTCTGCCGCCGGGATGGGCGTTTTTACGCAAATGAGCGGATCGCCGATTGCCATTTTTGAAAATCCCGCCGGCATCCAAAATCTCAGCCCGAAGATTTGCCTATCTCACGGTTTTTGGTTCAGCGATATCTCATCGGATGCATTCGCTTTTTCGATTCCGGTTCGACAGAGAACCTTCGCCGCGGGCTTCAATTTTGTCCGAATTCCGGGCATTCAGATTCGCGAAACGCCAACCGAAGACCCGTTGAACGAGATCGAAGCACAGTATTTGACTGTCGGCGCCGGTTATTCTCAGCAAATCCGAAAACGGCTAACCATCGGCGCATCCGTCAAATATCTCTACGAAAATCTTTACACAGAAACCGGTCATGGATATGCCTTCGACTTCAGCGGCAGATGGCTCGCTCCCAGTTCACTTGACGTATCAATTCTGATCCAAAACCTTGGCAAAATGAACAAACTCGATAATGAATCGACAACTCTACCGCGCCTTTTAAAAATCGGCATTGTTCGCCCAGACATTTTCATCGAAGATCCATTCCGTGTTTCGGTCGGGTTAAGTTTGGAAACGAATCTGGACACGAAGGAATCAGGCGCACGCGTCGGAACAGAAATCTGCATTAAAAACCTCCTGTCGCTTCATGCCGGTTATCAACAGATCGGCTCGCTTAACCGGAAATCGGTTGGCTTCAGCATTCAGGCAAAACGCTTTGAACTTGACTATGCTTTGCTTTTCTATTCTAAAGACATCGACAACCCATCTATCTTTTCCCTTTCCCGAAGGTTTTAGAAAAATGATACGAAAACATCACGATTCATCAGAAAGAAAGTGTGACTTCTCATCTCGTTAAATTGCTCTTTAAACCCATTCAACGGCTGTTAGTCAAATTCCATCTGCCGATTTCACCTTCCTTAGCCTATTGGAAAGGCAGTCGATGCATTGATGTCTGCGAAGAAATGGATTATATCCGCCTTGCAACGCTCGATCTAATTGCGTCCGAGATACGCGTTAAAATTCCATCCAATGGAGCTGTTGCTGAACTTGGCGTTTACCGTGGCGATTTCGCTAAAATGATTAACGAGGCGTTTCCCGACCGATTGTTCTATCTATTCGATACCTTTGAAGGATTCGACGAGAAAAACGTCCACATAGACCGCACGAACAATTATTCATCCGCTTCACAGGATTTTTCTAACACTTCCGTCGAATTTGTCCTGAAAAAGATGCCGCATCCGGAGATGTGCATCATTCGCAAAGGATTCTTCCCTAATACTGCAACAAACTTGGATGAGCGGTTCGTGTTTGTCAGTATCGACGCCGATCTCTTCGAACCGATTTACAATGGACTCACATGGTTCTACCCGCGTCTTTGCAAAGGCGGCTACATTTTCGTCCACGATTATGCCAACGATTCTTACAAAGGCGCCGGTGAAGCGGTGCGGAAGTTTTGCGCCGCATTTCAACTCGCTTTCGTTCCGATACCCGATCTCTGCGGCACGGCAATTATCGGGAAGTGAAACAGGGAGCGTATCAACCTGACGAAAACGAATTGCTCATCACCAGCCGATAATCTCAAATCCGTATCCAATGGGTATCCGGTTTCCGATGTTAAAATAAGACAAAAATTGATTAAATTTAGCACGTTGTATTTCTTTACCATTGCAAAGAATCGGAGCGTTTTGTCGTCGGGAAATTGTTCGAGCCACCCGGCGGGATCGAACCGCCGACCTGTCGATTACGAATCGACTGCTCTACCATCTGAGCTAGGGTGGCAAAAAAGCGGGTAAATTTAAAGATTCATATCTCATTTTGCAAACAGGTTGCATTCAATTCATCCAGTTCATCTGAAAACGCCGGAAGCCGTCTATCAATCTCCCGCTAAATTGAAGACCGATGCCGCAAAAACATCAGCCGATCGCCGGCGATCGTGGCGAAAAAATACGAACGCGCTTTATCGGAAAAAGACCGATTAATTGAACGCTTGCGCTCTGGACAAGCTACTTGAAAATATTTTCTTGACAATTAATCGGATATGTGAGAACTTTGTATTAGAAGCAAGGTAGATGTTGTCAAAAGTTGACAGTAACTATTAACAAACCCAAAAATTGAGAAACCGCAATGGAGCGTACCAGAATGGACGAAAATTTTAACTCAATAGGGAAGAAACCGACACCGTTGCCCTTCGACAGCAAGATTAACGAAAAATGCGCAAAGTGCCAAAACGACATCGTGTATCGCCGGAGCTCCTATTTTGGAATCAAGACCTATTACAAAATCTGCAATTTCTGCGGATATTATCAGGTCATTCCCAAAGAGGTCTGGAAAGAAGTAATCAACCGTACAAAACCTGTCAAACCTCAGGAACGCGCCGAATAATTTCTCTCGCGAGTCGACATGGCTTGCGTCGTTTTCCAACAGATTCCGATTTATTAATATTACAATTCGTCAGGCGGGTAAGATATCTCACAGGAGTGCATTTATTTTCACGATTTCTCTAAAAAATTGCGTAAATTTTTACCAGTCGTATAAACGAATATCTTAAAATTGCATACGTGAAAATTTTATTAGTTTCCGCCACGCGAAAAGAACTTCATCCTGTCAAAAAGGCGATTCGGGCTTCTTTCCCACAAACCAACGGCATCGAATTCTACTTTCTTTCGGTCGGCATCGGGCTTCGTAACTCCGCTATGGTAATGACGAACAATCTCAGCATCTCGGTCAGATACGATCTCGCGATCAACTTCGGACTTGCCGGTTCGCTATCACCTCAACTAAACGTTGGCGATGTTTTCTTCCCAACCTCTTTTCATGCTTTCCAGAATGGGGCGATTAAATCGGTCAACCCGATAAACACTTCAAACCGAGTGTCAGATGGATTGCCGGAAACATGGATTCGCGGCGGCTTGTTCTCATCGGAAAAGCCGATCGTTTCCACCGAACAAAAATCTTCAGTGGTTTCCGCATCCGGCGCTCTTGCCGTTGATATGGAAGCCTTCGCACTCTTAGAATCTTGTCGTCGCGCTGATATTCCGTTTATATCGTTAAAGATCATTTCCGATCAGGCAGATTCCACGGCGATTTGGACGTTTTTCCGCGAACTAAATAAAAATCTCGCCGTTTTATCGGTCGAAACCATGCGTTTGATTCGGCACATTTTAAAACAAACGGAGTCGATCTATGGACGATCCGGGTAAAGTATCTATTATCATCCCGACTTACAACCGGGCAGAAGTTCTCGAGCGCGCGCTAATGTCGGTTTTCTCGCAGACATACGAGAATTTCGAAATCATCGTCATCGACGACGGCTCAACGGACAACACCAATGCCGTTATCTCCAAACACGCCGACAAAATCCGATACTTTTCTAAATTTCATGCAGGCGTTTCTGCGGCGCGAAATCTTGGACTGGAAAAATCTATCGGCACGTGGGTCTGCTTTTTAGATTCAGACGATTACTGGTTGCCGGAAAAGCTGGAAATGCAGATGGCTTACACCGCAAAAAACCCCGGCATGATGATCGTCCAAACCGATGAGAAATGGATCCGAAACGGCATCTTTGTCAATCCCATGAAAAAGCATCAGAAACACGGTGGCTGGATTTTCAAACAGTGCTTACCGCTCTGTATCGTCAGTCCGTCCGCCGTGATGGTTCACCAGAAAGTCTTCAACGATGTTGGCGTCTTCGACGAGAGTTTTCCAGTCTGCGAAGATTACGATCTGTGGCTGAGAATTTCCCTGAAATATCCCATCGGCTTAATTTCGGAAAAACTGATCGTCAAAACCGGTGGACACGCGGATCAGTTGTCCCGCAAGTACTGGGGAATGGATAGGTATCGCGTCCGCGCTCTGGAGAAAATTCTATTGGTAGAACTGACGGTGGAACAAAAATGGCTCGTCTTACATGAAATTGTCAGAAAACTTACCGTGCTTGCTAAGGGACGCGAAAAACGCACCGAATCACAAAACATTTACAGCAACAAACTCCTCAAATACGAGAAAATTCTACATGATTTCATTGCCGATCAGCAATCTTAAAATCGACAGAATCGACTTTTCCGACCGGATGTTTGATCTATTCTATCCGATAAGAGCGAACGCACAGATTTCAAACAAACCAGATTCCCTTCAATTGCCTGCGCTCGTTCAAATTTCACCATCCGGTTACCGGATCATCATCGGAAGAGAGTGGCTCGAATCCCGCAAATCGGACGAATCCGTTCCGGCTTTCATTCTTCTAGAAAACGAAATGGTAATCAACGAGCTCCGCATTTCCGCCAATTACGTACGGCTTTTCCGTCCCCTGATTCCAACCGAAGTCGCCGGAATTGTTCGTGTTTTAATTGCCCAAAAAACTGCGAGAGAAACGATTGCCAAGACGCTTTTTCCGGAAATCGGCTTGTCGCCGAATATTAAACTGATCGACGCTTACCTAAATTGCCTAAACCTCGACCCAAACATCGCAGAATGGCTCATTGGGAAAAACGCGCCACAAAAGACATGGTTTGCGCTGTCAACGCTGGATCGAGAATTTCAAGCCGAACTAGTTTTGTTGCTCGACAAAACCCGGCCGACGCTCAGCATTTTGGAGGAAATCGTTCGGAACATCCGCGAAACTGCGATTCGTGAAGAAATGGATACTCCCCAAATCCTCACGAAGATCGGATGGAAGACAGTTCTCGAAAATCCCGATCTGACGGAGTCAGACAAGATTGCCAGCCTTCGGCAAGATATCACACGAATGCGGTTTCCGTTGCTGTCATCACACGCAAGCCGAGCCGAAGCGTTCTGGCAAAAAATCAATGTGCCACCGAACGTCCACATTTCCTATGATCCCACATTCGAGAAAAAGGAACTGACGCTTGATGCGATTCTCGCCTCGCCCCAAGACATCAACACGTTGGAGCAATTCTTCAACGACGACAACCGCCGCAATCTGAACGAACTCCTCGAAAACCTGTAAAATATCTTGAGTATCATTCGGAAAATATTCGTTTCTGCTTCCGCACAAAATGACGCGTTAACGCGCCAAACGCTGAAAGACTTTCCAAATATTATACCAGAAATTTTAGAAGACCGCGACGACCTGTCCAATCGGAATGATTTGCCGGACTCCAAACAGGTTCTATTTCTCACGCGCTCCAAAGGCGACGTCGTCAAGGATTGCCCCGGAACGTCGAAGGATTATCTGTGCTGTCAGTATCGCGTCATTAATCAGACGCAGAACTGTCCATTGAACTGTACCTACTGTATTCTCCGGTTCTATTTGAACTTTCCGGCAACGTTAATCTTCACGAACGTTGAAGACATCCTGCCGGAAGCGGCAACTAAAATTCAACGCTACCCAAAGCGCCTGTTCCGAATTGGAACCGGAGAACTTGGCGATAGTTTGGCGCTCAGCGGATCGCGCTATTTCGCCGAACGCGCCGTAAAATTCTTTGCTAATATGCCGAATGTCCTATTCGAACTTAAATCCAAGACGACGTATATTAACTCAATTATGCCGCTCAATCATGGCGGGAAAACCATTCTATCGTGGTCTCTCAATCCCCAGGAAATTATTCGGAAAGAGGAGTCGGCGGCGGCGAATCTCTCCGAACGGCTTTCGGCGGCAAAGCGCGCGCAGGATGCCGGTTTTCTCATTGGATTTCACTTAGACCCAATCATCAATTTGCCTGATGGCAACCGCCTCTATTCGGAGCTCTGTGAGGCGATTTACGATGCTGTCGATCCGGCAGGAATCGCATGGATCAGTCTCGGCTCGCTAAGATTTCCGCCATCGATGAAAGATGCGATGATAGAGCGCTATCCGAAATCCGCTCTTCCTTACGGCGATATGATTCGCGGAATCGATGGGAAACTGCGGTACGTCCGCCCGTTGCGCGTTTCGATGTATCGACCGATCTATCAGAGCCTAATAAGCATCCCGAATCCGCCATTCATCTATTTTTGCATGGAAAGTTCAATCGTTTGGATGGAAACGACCGGCTTCACGCCCGAAAACAACAGCCATCTGGACTATCTTTTTGCTGAAAGTCTGCACCGCCGCTTTCCCGACCGTTATCCAATGAAGCCGGAGCGGGAAGAATATAACCAAGAGTGTATATTTTGAGGATTCTTTCATACCAAAGTCGACTCACAAATACAGACAATCCAATTCAACCTAATCAAACATAATAACCCCAATTAACTTTATCTATTGTTTGTTGACAAATTCACCTCCTCCGCCTAATGCAATGATCGGTCACTGGGTGGGTGAAGGCGAAATCGCCGTCAACTGGACGGAACAGCGCAAACTTCATCTGGACATCGTCATTGACGCCCACGGAAAAGTCACGGGCAAAGTCGGCGACGCGGAAATCATCGACTCGCATTTTGGAAGAAACCACCCGATTGCGCGCCTGTTTGGTAATCCGCCGTAGTGGATGGCGGTGTTCAACGTGGTGCTGAGTCCAATTGATTAAGTTTTCAGAAGGAAGTTCAACCGATCTTTATTGTCACGTTCTACGAGTAGTGAACGGAAATGCTTGCATTTCTCGTCCCGCCGTTTTAGAATCTGTCGATGGTTTTTCGATTACTTTTATCGGTCGTTTTGCTGGCATCGGTTGGCTTCGCGGCGAAACCGTGTCGGGTGACATTTGTAGTCGAATCGTCGGGATTAAGCGGTTCCGCGTCAGTCTTTATCACCGGCAATCAAAAATTGCTCGGTAACTGGAATCCGGCGAAAGTACGTCTTCAGCTGCTCGGCAATCATCGTTTTGGCAAAACGTTTACGTTTCCGTCTGGAACATTCGTCAAGTATAAATTCATGAAAGGCGGTTGGGGTCAAGAAGCGGCTGATGAAAACGGCGGCGCATTTCAGAATTTTCTAATTGATGTTCGTCGGGATACAACGCTTGTCCATCCGATTCGGTACTGGTTGGATGGAAAAGATCGTCCGGTGAGCGGTCAGATTACCGGTCGCGTCGAATATTTCCGAAGCGTCGCCGGAAAAGGCATCAATCTGCGTAACATCGTCGTCTGGCTACCGCCGGATTATGAAAGCGACTCAACCCGGCGTTATGCCGTTCTCTACATGCACGACGGGCAAAATATTATCGATCCGCGCACATCTTCGTTTGGCGTCGATTGGCAGGCGGACGAAATAGCTGACAGTCTGATCCGCTCCGGTAAAATCGCGCCGTTTATCTTCGTCGGAATTTATAACACGGCTGACCGGACGGCGGAGTACTCACCGACGCGGAAAGGCTCGGCGTACAGCGATTTTATCATTCGCACCGTCAAGCCGATGATCGACAAAAAGTACCGGACATTGCCGGATCGCGAGCATCCCACAGTCGCCGGTTCATCGATGGGCGGACTCATTTCGTTCATGCTGGTTTGGGAGCATCCGGAAGTGTTTAGCCAAGCGATCTGCATGTCGCCTGCATTTAAGATCGACCAAATTGATTACGTGAAAAACGTTCAAAAATATTCCGGCAAGAAGAAACCGATCCGGATTTATATCGACAACGGCGGCGTTGGGTTGGAAACGCGCCTTCAGCCGGGAATTGACGACATGCTGACGGCGTTGAGTGAAAAAGGATATATCCAAGACCGTGATTATTTTTGGGTGAAAGATTTAACAGCCGAACACAACGAATCGGCGTGGGCAAAACGTTTGCCGAATGCGCTGATTCGGGTGTTCGCGCAGTAATTAATATTAACTGATTGTTTTGAAAGGAATGAAATGAAAAAACGATTGATTTTTACGGTAGTTGTATTGAGCGCCGGAATCATTTTTGCCGGGATAAAACCGGATGGTGAATTGACGTGGGATTTCATCCGTCAGGTGCAGAAAAGCGTCGGCGCCGACCCGTCAGTTCGCGTCTGGACAAATGCGGTGACCAATTCGAACGTCAAGCAAATGACGCTCAACCGGGAAATCGTCAACGGTCACAACGAAACATTCAGCCTGCGAATCAAGACGGAAGGCATCACCGATCAGAAAAGTAGCGGCAGATGCTGGATGTTCGCCGGATTTAACATTCTGCGCCCCGCAGTCATTAAAAAATATAATCTCGCTAAGTTTGAGTTTTCGGAAAACTATCTGATGTTCTGGGACAAATTCGAGAAAGCAAACGCTTTTCTTGAAATGATAATCGAAACAGCCAAACGCGACATTGACGATCGCGAGGTTCAGGCGCTTCTGACCGATCCCGTTCCGGATGGCGGCTGGTGGAATTATTACGCTACATTGATGGAAAAATACGGTTCGGTTCCAAAGGAAATCATGCCCGAAACGATGAACAGCGAGAAGACCGATTATCTTAACAAAACTCTCAATCGCTTGGCCGTTCGCGTGGCAGTGGATTTGCGTTCAATGAGCGCTCAAGGAAAGAAGATCGAAGAACTCCGGAGATATAAAAACGATGCGCTGAATCAGTTTTATCGCCTGCTGGTTGTGCATCTCGGAAATCCGCCGGAGCAATTTGTCTGGCGCGTGAAAGATAAGAATGAAAAGCTGATCGAAATGACCTGCACGCCGCAGAGTTTTTATCAGGAAGCAGTCGCGGTCGATCTGAAATCATACTTCACGCTTTGCGATTATCCGGCAAAGCCCATTAATAAACATTATTCAATCAATTTCTGCCGGAATATGTACGATCAGCCCGATATGGATTTTGTAAACGTTCCCGTCGAGCGAATGAAAGATTTGGCATTTACCATGATTCAGGACAGCCTGCCGGTTTATTTTGCGGCGGACGTCAGTTGGAACATGGACAAAGATCACGGAATCATGGCGGAGAATCTGTTTGACTACGAATCGGTGTTTAATATCAATTTAAAAATCGGCAAAAAAGAGCGGTTTCAATATCGCCTTTCCACGCCGAATCATGCGATGGCGTTCATCGGCGCCGATATGCAAAATGGTAAACCAAACAAATGGTTAGTCGAAAATTCTTGGGGCAAGGATGCCGGAAGTGGCGGACTCTGGGCAATGTATGACAAATGGTTCAATGAGTACGTTTTCGTTGTCATCATTCCAGAGAAATATTTGCCGGAAGACCTAAAGACGATCCTGAAGACGAAACCGGAGGCGATTCCGGCATGGGATACAATGCGTTCGGCATTTTCAAAGTAATTTAATTCGGATGAGAACAGTTCAATACCTCATCTTCTTTTCTATTGCCCTGACCATTTTAGGTCTCGTCAATTATTATATCGGTATTCGCGGCTGGCAAGCGATTCCCGAGGGAACTGTCAGCCGCGGCGTTTACAGCGCCGTGATTGTATTTTTGGCGATTTCATACATCGCCGCAAGACTTTTGGAGCGCGCCTGGCAATCTCCAGTAACAAGCACATTGACGTGGATCGGATCGCTCTGGATGGGCGCGATGATCTATTTTCTGATGATTGTCTTTTTGCTGGATTTGGCGCGATTTTCCAATCATTTTCTGCATTTTTATCCAGCGTTTATAACGGCTAATTATACCAAAGCGAAATTCACTACTTTTTTGATATCCTGCGGGATCGTTTTCCTGATCGTTCTCGTCGGTTTTATCAACACACGAATTCCTAAAGTGACGACGCTCGATCTACGCATTCACAAAAAGGTCGATGGTTTCAAAACGCTGAACATCGCCGCCGCCAGTGATTTGCATTTGGGAAAGTTGGTAGGAGCCGGGCGTGTCCGTGCGATGACAGATATCATGCGCAGATTAAATCCTGACATCGTACTGTTTTCCGGTGATATTCTCGACGAAGACATAGCGTCGGCAGTTTGCAAAAATATTTGTGTCGGTTTGGAAAACGTTCACCCGCGATTCGGATTCTTTACCGTTCCGGGCAACCACGAACATTATGGTGGAATAACGCGTGCGCTATCTTATCTGACCGAGCAACATATCACCGTGTTGCAAGATAAAACCGTGAAAATTGGCGACTCGTTCTACATCGTCGGTAGAGAAGACCCCGGACACGGCGGCAATCCGGAAAACAGGCGAAAGCCTCTAAAAGAACTTCTCACGGGCATTGATTTGACCAAGCCGATCATTCTCCTCGATCACCAGCCGCTTCATCTGGAAGAAGCCGCGGAAAACGGAGTCGATCTACAAATTTCCGGACATACGCATCACGGGCAACTCTGGCCTTTCAACTATATTACGAGTATGACTTACGAGATCAGCCGTGGCTACAAGTTGATAGAAAAAACGCATTTTTACGTATCGTCCGGTTTCGGAACGTGGGGCCCGCCGATTCGGACAAATAGCCGGCCGGAGATTGTAAATATTCGGTTGACATTTGATTGAAAAGGGTTGGTTGGGTAGGATTAGGTAGATTGGGTTGAATAGGTTGATTGAGGCGGAACACGAAACCCTGAACTCTGAACAAGAAAATAGAAACTTATGAGCGCTGAACTAAAAATTGCCAAACAAGCCGCACGTGAAGCGGGGCAAATACTAATGAAATATTTCCGTGGAATTTTTTCCGTCAGACAAAAAAGCCCCGACAATCCGGTGACAAATGCAGACATCGAAGCCGACAAATATCTTAAGTCGCAATTATTGGGGAGTTTTCCGAATGATGGTTGGCTATCGGAAGAAACGAAAGATCCCGAATCTTCGGTACGACTTTCCAAAGAAAGAGTCTGGATCGTCGATCCACTGGACGGTACGAAAGAATTCATCGCGGGGCGACCAGAATTTGTTGTCTCAATCGGTCTCGTGAAGAACGGAGATCCGATCCTTGGCGTGCTTTTCAATCCTGCGACCGACGAAATGTTTTCTGCAGATGAAGACGAGCCTTCCAATCTGAATGGAAGAGTGCTCGCAATTTCCCACGCCAAATTACTTTCCGAATCAACACTGATCGTTAGCCGGACGGAAGAACGCAATGGATTGTGGAATCCGTACCGGAAATACTTTAAGAATGCGGTGGTTTGCGGAAGCGTTGCATATAAACTGGCGTCTTTCGCCGACGGGCGCGCCGATGCGTTTATCAGTTTGAACCCTAAAAATGAGTGGGATGTCTGCGCTGGAGACTATCTGATTCGTCGGGCGGGCGGAATAATCACGACGCGAACCGGCAAACCTATCGTTTACAATCAACCGAATCCACACATTCCCAATGGAATCATTGCTTCATTGCCAAATCTCGCTCCGGCTCTGCTACTGCGGTTCGGAAGATAAAAAGTGCCTGTTTTTCGGTTCATATCTGCTTAGATTTTACCCATGACCGAACCTGAAATCCAATATGTCGATGTTTCTTTTCCGATTGCTCTGAGGCGGAGTTTTTCTTATCGGATTCCAAAGGAATGGTCAGTCGAACTTTTCCCGGGACAACGCGTCGTTGCGCCGCTGAAAAAAACCGCCGCTGTTGGCTACATCTTGCGTATTTTTTCAAAGAAACCTGAAGGTTTTGAGACGAAGGAAATCTTAGAGATTATCGATTTTCATCCAGTTTTTCCACCTGAACTTTTTTCGTTTCTAAAGAAAGTATCGGAATATTATCTATCGCCATTCGGGAAGGTTCTCTCGGCGGCAATTCCACCGGAATATCAAACACAGAAAAGCCGGAAACTGGTTGTCACCCGGAATGTAGAATCAGCAATTCCATCCGAATATGAGGCGCTTTATCGGAAAATTAAGGAAAAAGGCGAGATTTTACTCTCTGGATTAAAGCGCACGTTTGACAATGAAATCTTGCGAAAAGGCGTCACATCGCTAAAGCGGCTCGGATTGATTACCGAATATCCAGTTTTCCACCAACGCCATCAACGCGGTCTGATTGAAAAGAGCATTCAACTCGCGCCGGATTTTTCTGCGACTCTGGAGGTATTGGAGGCGATGCAAAAAAAGTCGCCGCGCCAATGGGAATTACTGGACACTTTATTGAAACAGAACGGCGAACTAAATGGTAACAATTTGAAATCGTTTTCTCCCGCATGCATTCAGGCTCTGGCGGGAAAAGGAATCGTTTCCATCCATCAAACAGACGTTTCACTCGATCAACTTTGGAATGAGTTTACAGAGAAGAAAAAAGATATTTCGCTGATGCCAGAACAGGAATCGGCTTTTCAAACGATGAAAACGGCTATCGATGCCGGAAAATTTTCACCATTTTTACTCGAAGGCGTCACCGGTAGCGGAAAGACCGAAGTCTATATCCGGCTTATCGAGTATGCGCTATCTATCGGGAAAAGCGCCATCGTTCTGGTTCCGGAGATTACGCTGACGACGCATCTTGCCGCCCGGTTTCGCGGCGCGTTTCAGGACAAAATAGCGATCTGGCATAGTCAATTGGGTCAATCGCAACGCGGTTCCGTCTGGCAGGCGATTTTGAGGGGCGATTTTCCAGTAGTCATCGGAGCGCGGAGCGCACTGTTTCTTCCTCTGCAAAATCTTGGGTTGATCATCGTTGACGAAGAACAGGATTCGTCATTCAAACAAAATGGTCAGGATCCGAAATATCACGCTCGAGATGCGGCAATGCTGAGAGGCGTTGAAAGTAAATCAGTCGTCGTTCTCGGTTCGGCAACGCCCAGCCTCGAAACCCAGTATAATGCGATTACCGGGAAATTCCAGAAAATCGATCTGCCGAAACGATTTGCGAAATCGCCGACCGCTCTCATTCATGTCATTGATATGAAAGAAGAATGGCGAACGACCGGCGTTTACAATAATCCGATTTCCGATTTTTTGCTCAATAAAATCAAAGAGAAAATCGCACTCGGCCAACAGGTTCTTCTGATGCAAAATCGGCGCGGCTATTCGAATATTTTACTTTGTGCTCAATGTGGCTGGTCGCCAGTCTGCCGGAATTGCGACATTTCAATGACTTATCACATCAAGAGCAAGCGGATTCAGTGCCATTACTGCAATTTGACCCAGTATCCGCCGAGTTCCTGTCCGCAGTGCGGCGGAACAAAATTTTTATATCCGGGATACGGTACGCAAAGAGTCGAAGCGGCGTTGGCGGAAGCGTTTCCCGAATATTCAATTGGTCGGTTGGACATCGATACGGCGCGTGAAAAGGGTTTTTCACTAAATGTCATGAATCAATTTGAGCAGAACCAGATCTCAATTCTCGTCGGAACGCAGATGATCGCCAAAGGACTCGACTTTCCCAATGTTTCTCTGGTTGGTATTTTGAACGCAGACATCGGACTGTATTTGCCGGATTTTCGGGCGCGGGAGCGCGTTTTTCAACTGTTGTATCAGGTTTCGGGGCGCGCCGGACGCGGCGATATTCAAGGCGAGATCGTTTTACAAACGTTCAACTCACAGGATTTTACGATTCAATGCGCCATTCAGCAAAATCTCTCGAAATTTTCTAACTACGAACTCAACGAGCGAAATCCACTGAACTATCCACCATTCAGTCGGATCGCATTGGTGTCGATTTCCGATCTCAATTCCCAGCGCGCCTCCGATGTAGCCGACAACGTCGCCGAATTCTTGCAACAGAAGAAAAAACACATTGCACTACTTGGCCCCGCGCCCGCGCCGCTTGGAAAGATTAAAAACCGCTACCGGTATTCGATCATTTTGAAATCCAGAAAAGAACGCGATCCAAACGGAATCCAACTGCGCGGATTGTTACATTCTCTGATCGTATCGCCGTCATGGGAAGAACTCAACCGTCGGGCACGGATCACCATCGATATAGATCCGCTGAATTTGCTTTGATGCGACTCGTCGCAACGATCATTTTTCTCGTTACTTTGATGGTGCGCTTTACACTTGCAACCTCGATTCAGATTTCCCGATCTGAAAAATATGCCGAACTGGGAAAGTTCACGGAAATTACCATCTGTAACGCTCTGCCGAAAATGGAAAAAACTTTTGGTAAAACAGACCGACCAATTCATTTCATTTTGGCTGGTTCGGATTCCGAATTCATTCGATATACCAGATCTCGACTGCCGGATTGGGTTGGTGCGGCGACGATTTTTCCGCCGGGAATCGTCGTGATGAAAACGCCGGACTATGCGCACACGACCCTGCGTCAATACCGGACGACGATTCTGCACGAACTGACGCATGTGATGCAGGGACAATCCGTTCCACTGAATTTGACGCCGGTCTGGTTTTCGGAAGGACTCGCGGTTTATCTCTCAGAGGAATTTAATTCGCAGAGTCGCGTCATAGTTTCACTTGCCATGGCGAAAAAACGGTTGATTCCGCTTGCTCAATTGTCGGATTTCCTCCGACTCGGTTCATCAACCGCAGAACTCGCCTACTCCGAAAGTGGTACACTGATCGAATATCTCGCAGTCGTCTATGGCGAGACATTATTTCAGGAAATTCTTAACGCAATGAAACACGGCAAAGATTTTGAAACCGCCCTTGCGCTGGCGACAAATATCGAACCGGCGGATTTTGAATTTCATTGGAGAGAATATTTATCTAAAAATTATCAGTGGGTATTTCTGCTGGATATTCAATATATTTTATGGGTCGTTATGACGATTCTCGTTGTTTTGGCATGGCTGAGCATTCGGAAAAGAAACAAAACGACCATTAAAAAATGGGATGAACAGGAACAGAAAGAGCAAATTTATTTGGGGAAAATGTAAGACCGGCGTTTTTGTGTTCATTTTGACGATCGGCGCTTCGGCAGGATTCGCACAGGCGTTGTTTCAGGGCTTGAATTTTCCGATCAATTCGCGTTCTTGGGGAATGGGCGCGGCGACATCGAGTTTGAACAACGACGGTTCAGGAATGCAATCCAATCCGGCGACAATATCGATGACTGCTAACGGCTGGCAGATCAACTACACGTCGTTCGCCGCCGATATTTCTTATTCGACCGGATACCTGACAACGTCGGCGCCTTTCGGTGGAAATATCGCACTGATGAGCCATTTACTCAATTACGGCTCGTTTGTAGAGCGCGATGGGGAAGGAAACGAGACCGGCGATTTTTCGGCTAACGATTTTGATCTGACCATTGCTTACGGATGTCAAATGACGCGTCGGTTCAGTCTTGGCATCTCATCAACGTACATTCGATCGGTCATTGGAAGTTTATCGGCAAATGCGCTTCTCGGTTCTTTTGGCATCATGTACTACGATCGCGAATCGACGCTTTCTATCGGCGCCAGTTACCATCATTTTGGCGTGATGTTGTCCGGTTTTAACGATCAGAAAGAGACTCCGCCCGCGACGCTCGCTTTGGGAATTTCCAAAAAACTTGCCCATCTGCCAATGATCATTTCTGCAGATGTTTATCGTACAAACAAAGAAAAAATCGTTGGCAAAATCGGCGGTGAGTTCGTCTTTGGTAACAGATATTTTCTCCGCTGGGGAACTTCGACTCGGCGGTTCGATCTTCAGGGGCGTCAGACATTCACGAATTTTCTGGCGGCTTCATCTATTGGCGCCGGAATGATTTGGCGGACTTTTCGGTTTGATTTAGCGTTTGTCAGCCGGGGAGACGCGGGAACGATCTCGTCCTTAAGCATTTCTCAACAATTACCTGATGGGAGTAAAAAATGAAAACTCAAAATGTTCTAAAATCCAGTTTAGCAATTCTCGTTACCAGTTTATTTCTGATCACGTCTTGTGACGATTCAACAAAGTATCGTGCCAGCTATTCACATGACATTCAGCCGATTTTCAATACAAAATGCCTGAGTTGTCACGGAAATGCCGGGCAAAGCAACCTCGAATTGACTTCTTATGAAAAAACGATGAGCGGTGAAAGTAACCACGGACCGATCGTCGTACCGGGAAACGCAGACGGCAGTTTATTGTACGAAGCGGTTTCCAAGCCCGACAACGAGCAAAGCAAGATCACCAATCGGATGCCGCTGGGTACTGATCCACTGACCGTCACTCAGATTCAACTCATCGAAGACTGGATCATCGAGGGCGCCAAAGACAATTAAAACGCGGTAAAACTCTCTGCTTTTCGGGCAGAGAATTTTACCGCGTCGGATGTTTCGGAGAGCGACCGAAACAGTTTTTACCAATTACTATTTTGTGAACGTGAAAATCGCCACAACGTATTCGGATGATCTCGCATAAGCGGCAAGGTATTCGGATGATCCGAATAAGTATCCGACTGTTTCGGCGTTGAAAACTATCGAGAATGAAAGGGTGTTTCCATTAATAGTGTACTGTTGGCCGATTCCGATTTGTTGTGATGCTAGCGCCGGATAAAGCAATAAATAACCAGAATTAGTTGTCCACGAATATACTACCGTCGTCGTGTCGAGTACGAGGGAACCCGCTCCGCTTGAAGCGTCTAATGCAAACGACCAACCCTGCTGAATGAATTGCGATGGAATGGAAATACCATTGACGTTCAAACCGGTGAGATTCCAGGTACCAGTTAAGTTTGCATCTTTCGCTCCGATGTCCTTGACGAAAGTCGAAACGTATTCGTAACCTTCCTCATAATACTCTTTAACCGACAGTAATGGCGCTGAAAGAGCGTATTCGATTCCTGTCCACATGTCGGAGTCTTCGGTAAGAAGGCTGTTGAGCAAATAATCACCGGATGTCGTCCATGTAAACGGCTGTGATTTGATTTCGGTAGAATCCATGAAAAATGCGGTTGCTGCACCGTCTGAATTCATCGTTACAGTCATTGCTGGAACCCGATCGACGTTATTTGTCGTTGACCGAACTCCCACCCATTTACCAACCAAATTGACGTTCCGATCACCGGTGTATTTGGCATATTTTTCGACAATGGCTTTACCATCCTCTTCGTGAGAAAG
>Ga0066637_10000124_pt1 | contig 45955 bp, 46 predicted proteins | sample CryGeyCG2014_020_FD_62737 | JGI IMG/M metagenome (GOLD analysis project Ga0066637, IMG submission 62737) | Groundwater microbial communities from aquifer - Crystal Geyser CG08_land_8/20/14_0.20 | ecosystem: Environmental > Aquatic > Deep subsurface > Groundwater | place: USA: Utah: Grand County...
TGCCTTTGTTTTTCAGATAGTTTAGTTTTTCTGTCTATATGTTCTTGACAAATTAAAGTTGCTAATTTTTTGAAATCTATTTCCCAATAAAAATTATACCATCCTGATTTTTGATCTTTTTCTTTTTCATATTTTACAACCCCTCTAAAGCTCAATTTATTTAATGTCGATCTAACAGTAGTAACCTTTTGGCCAACCAATTCTGCAATCTTTTCGTCGTTTGTAATACTTTTAGCATCGTTCCACTTTGTTAAAATATCGTATGCGTTTTTATCTATTTTTGATAAAAACTCTTTTGTGACATCAAGTTCAAGAATTCGGTGCATATATAAATATCTTACAAAGTATTTAAAAAAGAAATGGACAACCTAACTAAAAAGAATAATAGTTTCCTGCAAGTTTTTGGTCTTTGTCTTTGCTGGAATTTTGTTTATTTATTCTAGGTCTTTTAGTTATTGGATCTTTTCTATACGTTATATTTAATATTTTCAAAAATTTGTTCATGCCTTCTTTTTTGTTCATAATATTTGATGCGTGACATTGTTGGCCAGGTGTTCCTGAGAACATCAGAATAGCATCTGATATAAAATCCAAAAATAAAATGTCGTGGTCAACAACAAATGCAACTTTGTTTTTTTCTAAAATTATATTTCTGATTGCTTTTCCAATATTCAATCGTTCTTCAACATCTAAAAAAGCACTAGGCTCATCAATTAAATAAACATTTGCATTAGTGGCCAAAACCTTTGTTGTAATTACCTTTTGCAAATCTCCACCATTTAACTCACCCAACTTATACATCTTTATTCTTTCAATGTTTAATTTATTCCAAAGATCTTTTAAAAGATCTTGATCACAATCTTTCAAATAAAACATAACTGGCAATTCCATTTCTTGTTTTCGAAGTAAAAGACTTTGTGGTTTGTACGCAAACTTCAAATTGTCATAGTTATTGGATTTTTCTAAAATATTTTTTATAAAGGTTGTTTTTCCTGTGCCATTTTCTCCAATTATTCCAATAATTTGATTATTATGTATTTCGTCTTGTGGATATTCTAATGTAAATTTTCCTAATTTAACTTTGTTTTCAGAATAATCAAACAAAACATCTCCTGTTTTTATATTGCTAGGAGTATAATTTATATTTAATTCATAATCCCTAAACCTTAGGTTTTCATCCTTAATAAAGCCAAATAAAAATTCGTTTATAGCCACATTTGTATTTTTAATGTGCGAACAAATTCCGTATGCATGTGGTTGACCAAAAAGAATGTGACAATAATCAACAATATAATCTAAAATTGCTAAATCATGTTCAACAATAATATTTGTCTTTTCCTTAGTTTCTTGATTTTTCTTTTCATTTCTTGTTTCTTCTTTAGAAGAATTTTGAAGATTTGTAGCAAACAAGAATCTTTGTTTAATATCTAAAAATGAACTAGGCTCATCAAAAAAAGAAACATTTGCATTTTTCAATACTGTTGAGACTATTGCTACTTTTTGCAGTTCGCCACCAGACAGTATATTAATATCCTTTTGCAATAGGTTTTTTAAATCCCATAATTCAACTATTTCATTTAATTTATTGTTTTTATCTGATTTTTTCAACAGATCAACAACTTTGCCATTAAAAACCTCGGGAATAAGTTCAATATTTTGTGGCTTATATGCAAACTCAAACAAGCTCTTATTTAAATTGATAAATGTTTTTTGTATTTCTTTACCTTTAAAATTTTCAACAACTTTTTTATAATCTGCTTTTTCTTTATACTTTCCAAGATTAGGAATTATTTGGCCTGCAAGAATTTTAATTATTGTTGATTTTCCTATACCATTTTGACCAATAACGCCGATATTCTGTTTTTTAGGGAGGTCTATAAATCTAAACAATCTAAATCTATTTTCACCATATTGATGTAAAGGGTCGTCCAGTATTAGTTCTAGATTTATTATTTTTATTGCGTCAAAAGGGCATTTTATAACACAAATTCCGCAACCAGAACATAATGTTTCGTCTATTTTTATTGCTTCACCTTCATAGTATACTACATTTTTCGCCATTCTATTCATAGGACAAACTTTAATACAAACTTCGCCACAGAGTTTAGGTCTACACTTTTTTGAATCAATAATTGCAATTCTTCTTTTATACATAAATAATCTCAATAAATAGTCTTATATAGATTTCAATAATATATATATAATATGAAAGTATATAAAAAGAATTTTAAAGACTTGTTTTTCGAATTAGGAATTGAAAATATTGATGATCTTTGGGCCTTAAGTTTGTTCATTTCTGAAGGCGACAAAGTAGGAAGTCGTACGACAAGAAGATTTAGAGCACAAGATTCTGACGATTCTGAAAAAAAGTCTGTTTTTATCAAATTAGACGCAAAAAACACAAAATTAGATTTAAATTTACAGTGTTTAAAAGTAATAGGCATTATAGATTCTGGTTCGCCTCCAGAATATGTTGTTGTTGGGCAACACCATTCTTTTGATTTTCATGTTGGTGATAGATTATCAATAAATAAACAGTCTTTACTTGCAATACAGAAAAAGATTTTGGACAAAGCCCTTCAAGAAAAATTAAATGCTAGGATTTATTTGGCTGTTTTAGATGATGATTCTTGTGTTATAGCTACTTTAAATGAAACAAGATATGATGTTGTTGTAGAGATCTTTTTTAAGGGTTCGGGCAAAAGAGATCCTCACGCAAAAGAGATTTCTAGGCAAAGCTATTTTGATTCTATTTTAAAAGTATTGACTAACAGCGATTTTGATAAGTGCATTGTTGGCGGTCCTGGTTTTGAAAAAGAAAACCTGCACAAATATATTCAAACTAAATTTTCTGATAAAAAATTTTTGGATAGGTTTATTTTTACACAAGCATCAAGCCCTGGAATTTCAGGAATTAACGAGTTAATAAAAGGTGGGCAAGTAAAAAAAGTATTGGGCAATATAAATGTTCAAAAAGATTCGGAATTAATAGATACCTTCTTGTTACATTTGGCCAAAGACAAACCCGTTACTTATGGTTTAGTACAAATTAAAGAAGCTCTTGATAGAAATGCATTGCAATCAGTATTAATTAGTGACAAATTCTTTCATGAAAACTTCACAGAAATTAAAAACCTTTTATTGATGTTAGAAGATAATAAGATAGAATATCACATTGTAAATTCAGAAACAGAATCTGGCAGAATATTAGATAACATATCTGGTATTGCAGCTTTCCTTTACTATTGATTTTTAGTGATAATTATGGTTGAGAATTATATTCCTATGTTAGAAAAATTTGAAGAACTAAAAAAAGTATTACAAAACATTAAGAAAGGAGAAAAAATATTGATAATTGCAGATAATGATCCTGACGGCGTAACTTCTGCTTTTATTTTCTGCAGATTATTGGAAAAATTTGGTTTTGAATACAAAAAAGAGTTCTTTTGTATGTTTACTGAACACGATTTTCGAGGGCAAATAAAAAATCAACCAGAAACACAAAAACAAATTGCACAACACAAATACATTTTTCTATTAGATATGTCGATGGATGATTATTCTTTTTTGCAAGATAGCTATATTTGTGTTATTGATCATCACAAGGCAGATCAAGAAGTAAATTTATTGATAAACCCTATGTATGATGATGACTTGAAAAGTAAACCAAATTGTTCGGCAAGTGCTTTGGTTTATTGTGCATATAGATATATTTTTGGCAATGACAAATTATTACAAAAAATAGCTTTTTCTGGAGCACTAGCAGACTGGTTTGTTATTGGTTCTTTACCTTATTTAAATGTTGATATCAACAATGAAGAATATTTTGTAAATAGTGGTCAAATTTTACCACCATTATCAATTTTATTGCCAATATATTCTAATTTAAGTACAGAAAAATTTGGTGCAGATTGGGTATTAGAAAGAATGTTGAATAATGTAAAAATTGATTTGAAGGCAATAGTTATTTTGCCAGAAGAATTTTACAAAGAATATAACAAATACAAAAAAAGATTAATAAAAAGAATGCAAACAATTTTTGATAATGCGGAAATATTTAATAACACAATTATTTTAGAATTAACATCTAAAGATAGAAAATTCAAACCAGCAATTCAAGATAATTTAGAAGTAATTTATTCCTCCTCAACAAGATTTGTATTTTTTGAAAACAAAAAAGAAAAAGGGTATCAAGCATCTTGCAGATCAAAAGATTATGACTTAGTTAAACTGATCGAATTTTTAAAAACAGAATGCAAAACCCTTTTTGGTGGCGGACATTCTGTTGCTGTAGGATTCTTTGTTAAGAAAAAAGAATTTGAAAAATGCAAAAAACTAATAATTGAAAATATAGATAAGTTTAGAAAGTGAATTTATGGATATTAATAATATTTATTTTGGAACATCTGGTGTTCCAGATAATTATTTCAAAACAAGATATAAAAAAAATAGAAAGAATATTGTTGATTGGCTTCTTGATTTAGGATTAAATGCCTACGAACATTTGTATACCTATGGTGTAAGAGGATCTGATGAAAAGAATCAATATATTAAACAAAAGATTAATGAGTATAACATGATGTTATCTTTGCATTCGCCTTATTATATTGTTTTAACAAGTGATAAAAAAGAAACGATTGAGAATTCACAAAAAGAATTAATAAAAACATTGGACGCAGCAAAATATTTTAATTGTAAAAGAATTGTTTTGCACCCTGGTTTTACAAATAATTCAAATGCATTAGCTAGTTTTATAAAAAACATTAAAGAAGTAATAAACAATCACGAATATGGAAAATATATTGTTCCTGAAACAATGGGCAAAAAATCACAGTTAGGATCATTAGAAGATATAATTGCCATATGCCAGGAAACAGGAATAAAACCATCTATTGATTTTGGGCATTTACATGCACGAGATTTAGGTTGTTTAAATAATGAAATTGATTTTCAAAATGTAATAATAAAATTAGAAAAAGAATTAGGAAATGAATCAATAAAGAATCTGCATTGTCATTTTTATCCTGTAGCATATACTGATAAGGGCGAAAAAGTTCATAGAGCAGTAATGGAAGACGATGCTTTGCCCAAATTTATTCATTTTGCGTCAATAATAAAAGAATTTAATATGAAACCAGTATTAATATCAGAATCACATAACAGTCAAGATATTGGCGCTTTGCAAATGAAAGATATTTTAAGTAAAATATAATTATATAACTAAAATAGAAAAGAATTCACTGCCCTAAAATATTATTTTTTGAACCAAATTAAATTTAATAATATTTCAAACCATCTTTTGTTAATATTGCTAATTTGTAATGGTCTGGATACGTTTCTCTAATTGCTTGCATTGATGCCATATGTTCTTTGCCGTCACCAGAAATCATATTAAATGCTACTTCTTTTGCTTCAGGCAAACCATCTTTAATTGTTTTTTTCATTAGTTCATAACCCATGTTTCTGTTTATCATAATCCATGAGATTTCTTTAGTTGGGGCGAAATTTTGCTTACACCATTCATTGGTTATCAAAACAATTTTGTCCCAATTGTAATCAGTAATCATTCTTGTAACGTGGCCCCAACTTCCTTTACCCCTACTTAAACTACAAATTAATGTGACCATATAAATTCACCTTAATAGATATTATATATAATATATGTATAACCAAAAGTTTAAAAACACAACCAGTATTATATAAATATGCAGATTTGTAAGCTTTTTGGCATTTTTTTTGGTTTGTTTTTACTTTTAGGGATAGTAACCAGTCTTGATATCATTCAACCAGGATCATATGATAGTAAAGTTTTAGCATTATATCCTGGTCTAAATACTACTGTTGGCTTTCTAAAAGTGGAATCAGGAACGCAAGTATTTGTTGATTCCTTAGATTGCAAAGATGTTAGCTGTGGTACAATAAAAACATCTGGGCCATATTATGTTTTTGATGTTGTTGCTGGCAATTCAAAATCAGGAAAAATAACAATAAATTATCATTTGAAAGGATCTGTAGAAGAATTGAAAAACACAATTATATTATCCAATTCAAACGATTCTTTGTCTGTTTTAATCTTTTTGCCAACAGAAGCAAAATTCTTTGAAAAAACAAATGCAAAAATAATGATCGTAAACAATTCCGATTTAAAATTATCGGGCAAAATAACTACTAATTTTCCAGAAGATGTATTTTTGCCAATAGATTTTGTATTAGAACCAAAAACAAAAGCAGAATATGAAACATACTTCTTTCCTAAAAATCCAGGGTATTATGATTTGGTTTTTTATGTAAGTGTTGACGGCACAGATGACTCAAGAAAAGTTGCACAACAAACAGTTTTTATTAAGCGAGAATTAAAGGACTTTTTTGCTTTGCCAACAAAATCTTATTTTCCAACAAATCCTCTTTTGGGATTGTATTCATCAATAGTTTATTTTATTTCTCTTTTGGCTTAACTTAATAAAATAACTAGTTATTTTAATATTTTTGGATCTATATTAATAAATTGGTGAATATGTCTATAAAAAGATTATCAAAAGAACTAATTAAATACATTTTAGCAGAGAACCCTACTTTAGATAACATAAATAACAAAAAAATAGAACTCGCAGCAAAATACAAGATAAAAAAAATACCTCTGAATTCAGAAATCCTTCCTTATGTAAAACCAAAAGACAAACCCCAAATTATGGGGCGACTGTCTGTTAAAGATGTTAGGGCGTTATCAGGAGTAAATGTTGTTGCAGTTATGGCTAAACCTAACAAATGTCCCCACGGAAAATGTATTTATTGCCCTGGGGGTATAGGCCAAAATGTGCCCCAAAGCTATACTGGTTTTGAGCCTGCAACAATGAGAGCAATAGCAAATAAATTTGATCCTTATAAGCAAACTAAGAATCGTATAGAACAGTTAGAAAATGTTGGACACGATGTTTCAAAAATAGAATTAATTATTATGGGGGGCACATTTAACGCACAACCTTATTCTTATCAATGCAGATTTGTAAAAAAGATTTATGACGCTTTGAGCAATAAACAATCAAATACTTTTGGAGAAGCAAAATTAAATGTTGAAAAAAGTAAATATAGGCCCGTTGGTTTGACAATCGAAACTAGGCCAGATATGTGCGCTGAAAAAGACATAAAAAAGTTGTTAAATTTAGGAACAACAAGAGTAGAGGTAGGCGTTCAGAGCCCATCAAATAAAATATATGTGTTGACAAATAGATGCCACACATTAAATGATGTTGTAAAAGCAACACGATTATTAAAAGATTCAGGGTTAAAAGTTTTATATCACATAATGCCTGGCCTTTTTTCTACCCCTTCAAAAGATGTGAAGATGTTTTCAAAATTATTTACAGATGAAAAATATAAACCAGATATGCTAAAAATATATCCTGCATTAGTTATGCCCAACACCAAATTGTACAGTCTTTGGAAACAAAATAAATTCAAACCATATAATGACAAAGATCTTTTTGATTTTTTGATAAGATTTTATCCAAAGGTCCCATATTGGAACAGAATTATGCGAATTCAAAGAGATATCCCCATAACAAGAATAAGTGATGGCCCAAAATTATCTAATATGCGGGAACAAGTTTTGAATTACTGTACAAAAAATAATGTGAAGTTAAAAGAGATACGATCGAGGCAACTAGGATTCACAAAAAGCAAAATAGATAAATACAAGGTTTTTATTGAGAATTACAAAGCATCAAAAGGCATAGAATATTTTATTTCATATGAATCTGAAAATAGAGATCAAATATTAGGGTTTTTACGTTTAAGATTTCCGCACAAACCCTTTATTAAAGAAATAAAAGAAAGCGCATTGGTTAGAGAATTACATGTTTATGGCAGAATTGTGCCAGTAAACAAAAAATCACAAAACATTGGGCAAGGGCAACACCAAGGCATAGGAAAACTTCTTTTAAAAAATGCAGAAACAGTGGCTAAACAGAATAATTATAACAAAATAAGTGTACTGGCAGGTTTAGGGGTAAGAGGATATTATTATAAATTAGGATATTTCAGAGATAATTATTATGTTAGCAAAAACATTTAATTTATATGCTTTTTGTTTATTTAATTAAATACTAGCCCTTATTTTGTTTGATTTTTTAACTCGTGGTGATGTTATGCAAGTATTGGATCAATATGATTATAAGATTTTAACAAAGCTTATGGATAATGGAAGAGTTTCCTTTTCAGAGATTGCCAGAGAGTTGAATATTACAGATGTTGCAGTAAAGAAAAGATTTGAACATCTTCAAGGCAAAGGAATAATAAAAAAGATCAGTGTAGAATTAGATTACAAAATTTTAGGGATAGAAGGGGAATTATTAGTTTTCCTTAAAAGTAATCCTTTGGCTGTTGATAAAAATGTGAGTATATTGCAGGAAAATGATTTTGTAAAATCAGCATACAAAACAGTTGGAAACTACAATATTGTTTTTTCTTTTTTGTTGAAAGATTTTTCGCAATTTGATGTTTTGGATAAAACAATTGCAAAACTGCAAGAAGTAACAGACTTCAACATATTAATAATTACAAAAAAAATGTTCGACAAAAATACAATTCCCAAATCAAGTCTTCAAATCTACTATCATTAATACACAAAACAGGACAATTTATATGTCAAAATTATATGTTGATTATGTGTTGTAAACTATTGCCCACTTTATTTTAAATGTGATTAAAATGTATGATGCCCAGTTTAAAGTTATGGAACAAATAAAAAGTTCAAACTTCAAATAGATGTATCATCATTTTAGATGTGATTAAAATGTATGATACTATAATTATTTCAGAAAAACCTATTGCTGGACAAAGCATTGCACAAATTTTATCTGATGGAAAAATGAAAACAAACAGAGAAAAATGGCAAACTACTTTTGAATTTGATACCTCTTTTTTAGGGAGGTGTATTTTAATTCCTTTGAAAGGACACATAACAGATGTTGATTTCAAAAAGGAATATTCTAGTTGGTATACTGATTTAAAAAACATTATTAAAAGCGATGCATTATTTTACAAAACAACACAACCAGGAATTGTTAGAAGCTTGAATGAAACAGAAGCTAAACGATTAATAATTGCAACAGATGCTGATAGGGAAGGGGAATCAATAGGAAGAGAAGCAGTAAAAATAATTTTAGCTAAAAAATCCAAAACGAAAGTAGAAAGAGCATATTTTTCAGCAATAACTTCTGATGAAATGAATAATGCATTCAGCAAATTAATTCCTTTAAATGAAAAACTTGCTGACGCTGCAGATTCAAGAAGAGAAATAGATTTGTACTGGGGTGCAATTTTAACACGGTTTTTAAGTACTAGCACAGGTTTAGTTGGCAAAGATTTTTTGAGTGTTGGAAGAGTGCAAAGCCCAACTTTGGCAAAAATTGTCGAAAGGGAATTAGAAATTGAAAATTTTAAATCAAGCCCTTATTGGGAAATAAAACTAGAGTTAGAAAAACAAAAAACAAAATTTGAAGCAGAATACAAAAAAAGAAGAATTTTAAACAAAGCAGAAGCAGAAAAAATATTTTCCAATATAGGGCAGAAAGCAAAAGTAATCAATTTAGAAAAAAAAGAAATGGCAATAAAGAGGCCAGTGCCTCTTAACACTACTGATTTTTTGCGTTTTGCTGCAAATCTAAATGTTGATGCTATGAAAGCAATGGAAATTGCGGAAAATCTTTACATGCGGGGATACATTAGTTATCCAAGAACAGATAATCAAACATACGTAGGGGTAAACATCGATAAAATATTGGTTAATTTGAGAGGATCAGAATTTGATAAAGCAATTGACAAAATATTAAAACAAGAAAAAATAACTCCTTCCAAAGGAGTTACAACAAAAGATCATCCGCCAGTTCACCCAGTAACTTTAGCGCCAAAAGAAAAATTACATCCAGAAGATTGGAAAGTGTACAAACTAATTGTCGGTCATTTTTTAGCAACTTTATACAAAGATGCAAAAGCATTAACAACAAACGCGGAGTTCGATGTTAATGGGGAAGTATTTATTTCAAAAGGCCTAATTTTTATTGATAGAGGCTGGTTAGATATTTATCCTTATACTAATCAAAAAGAAGCAGTTCTGCCAGAATTAGTTATTGGCGAGATCTTGCCTATAACAAACAAAGAATTGTTGTCTAAAAAAACACAACCCCCCGTAAGATATTCACAAGGTACACTAATCAAACTAATGGAAAAATTGAATTTGGGAACGAAATCTACAAGACCTGCAATTTTGCAAAAATTATATAGCAGAGATTATATTTCTGGGAAAAAGCAAATCAAGCCGAGCAATATGGCAAAAACAGTAGTAAAAACATTAGAAGATTATGCAAAACACATTGTGTCGCCAGAAATGACTGCAAAATTAGAAGATGAAATGAATCAGATAGAAGAAGGCGACCTGACAAAAGACAAAGTCGTTGAAGATTCTAAAAAAATGTTATTAGAAATTTTAGATACCCTTTACAAAAATAAAAAAGAAATATCAACAACTATAAGAGCAACACACCAACAGGCAAATGTTGTCGGTAAATGTCAGAGATGTAATGCAAACCTAGTTAAAAGAACATCAAAGTTAGGAAAAATATTTGTTGGTTGTTCTCAATTTCCAAAATGTACACAAAGTTATCCTTTGCCACAAAAAGGCGAAATCACCTTCACAAACAAGGTTTGCGAACTGTGTAAGGCACCATTAATACAATTAAAACAGCCCCTAAAGAAAGATCCTGTCGAATTTTGCATTAATCCTAGTTGTAGCACAAATAAAGATTATCAAAATTCTTTTTCAAAAAAAGATCTATCCAATTCTTCTTTGAACAAAGAAGAAGCAAGAAATGAGAAAAAAGGAACAGAAATAAATTTACAAAAAGCAAATATAATAAAACCAAAAGCATCAATTAAAACACCAAAACTAAAGAAAGAAAAAGAAAACCAAACTATAAATAACTTTTAAATATCTCAAATTTTGTTAAATAGATAGTTGTTTTTATTATTTCTGAAAGAGGATATAAAAAGATAGTGTAAAGTATTAATGATGCTATGAAGCCCCACGAGAAATAGAAACAAATTAAAGCAATAATCAAATAGATTAAAGTCAATACCAAAATAACAAATATAGTTTTGCTTATATTTTGTTTCAAGAAATAGAAAGAATAAGAAATTCCAGACAATGCTTTTTTTTCATCAATAATTATTGATTGGCTAGCATAAAATGTCAAAAACAAAATAATTGTTGTAAAAATAGGAATCAAAAAAGAAACAGCAGTATCAACAAAAACCAAATAAACAATAAAAAGTATAAAATATAAAACCAAATAGAAAAGAAACAAATATGTTGCATGTTTTTTGATAAATTCTAGAACATAAACTTTTCTATGTTCTTGTAACAAATGTTTTCTTACTAAAAATATCAAAAGAGTTACAAAAATTGCATTTATTACGCTAGCCAAAACAATTGTAGGAATAATGTAAACTAAAGATAACAAAGTCAAAAACGAATAAGTTAAATTGCCAAAATACAGACTAAAGTTTATGTCTGCCAAGGTATTTAACAATGCAATTAGAATAATTCCAAAACCAAGTACTAGATAAAACAATTGAAAGTAGTATTTTAAACTTAATATGAAGATTTCTTGGAATTTGTGTACCATGATTATATAACATAACAAAAAGTATATAAATAATAGTGTATTTATATGTAATATGCCAATATATAATAAAGGAAAGGAAATTCAGCAGCCCCAAATAGAAAGACGAGAGCCTATTAAAATAAAGACAGAACCTGCAAAATTTGCTGAAGATCCAGAATTACATACAGATCTTACAAGAAAGATTAATGAATTAAGGGTTGATAAAGAAGGGCTTTATGAAAATTTAATGCGCGATTTACGATTGCTTAATTACAATGGTAATATATCAAGAGACACTTTAACTTATTACAAAGAGTTAGCAGACAAAAAATTAGAAAAAGAAAGGCAAAGAATTGCGAAAAATAAACAAGAAAAAACAGAAGAGCAAAGAAGTTCTAGTGTAAGTCTAACACTAATAGAAGGAAGAGAATTAGAAGAAAAAAAAAGGTTTATGAAAGAGCAACAAAGAGAAGAAGAAAGAACCTTAGAAGAAAAGCAGCAAATAGTTCCAAGACCATCAAAATGGAGGACCTTTTCATTTTTCCTAAAGTCCCCTTTAGCGAGAGTAATTTTATTTGTTATTTTGGGCACATTTTTATTATTGTATTTGACTCGTGGTTCAATGACTCAAATGCTCAAATCACCTTACATTATCATTTTAGCAGTGTTTTTCATAATTTTGGTCTTAGGCAAAGGTGGCAAATCAAAAAGCCTAAGTGGAAGTTTGTTTTCGTAATTTACATTTAAACTCAACAGGTGATAAAGAAAGCAAAGTATTTATATATCTTTCATATCATAAAATAGTTAGTAGGTGAATTTATGCCAACAAAAAGTCCCGAAAAGATGGATCCTAAACGATTAGATAAAAAACAATGTCCAGAGGACACCACTTTTGATAGGTCTAGAGCAGATAGACTTAGAGCTGATTTTCAAGCAACTAGACGAAAAGAATTGGTTGCAAGAAGGTTATTAGGGGCGAGAGCTTTAGAAGGCGCAAAAGAAGGGTTGTTAGCACAGGCAAAAGCCATGGACAACGATAGGTTAAATTCATCAATAAAACAAGCTAAAGAAGGAATAGTAAAATTGCGAAGAAGCTTAAAAATAGCAAAAGACCCAAAAGCTGTAAAAGCACAAATTAGCGGGTTGGAAGAAAGAGTAAGGATTTTTGAAAGAGTTGCAAGAGAACAATATGCAAGAGCAAAAGAAAAAGAAGCTGCAAGAAGGGTATTAGAGGAACAGACAAAAGAAAGAACAGAGAAACCAGCAGCAGTTCCTAATGCTGCAAAAACACCTGTTAAACCAGAACCTACGCGAGGAACAGATAAATTATACACTCAAGAATCTGTAAATAGAAGATTAACAGAAAAAAGACTAGAATTGCAAAAAGCGAATTCATCTGAAGAATTATTACGACTAATTAACGAAACAATTACAGAAATATTAAAAGGCGATAACGCAAGCAATATTGAAGCAGCAAGTAGATTTTTATCTGAAATTACATTTAAATTAGAAGGTAGAATAAATACAGAAATAGATAGATTCGGTTCTGATAGAGAAACATTAGAAACTTTGCAAAAAAGATATAATGCAATTAATGGACTATTAAACAGACAATCACCATATAGAGGAAAAGTGCCTGCTTTAGGAAGATTGGAACTATTGAAAAGCAAATTAGAAAGTTTGTTTTCTGAACAAGCAAAAATAGCAAAGAAACCAAAAGAAGCTGTTGAAACTGAAGTGCCAGTTGAAAGAATTGGACAAGCAGAAATTCAAATAGAAATTCAAAAAATACTTATTGAAATTCAAAAATTAGTAATAACATCAACTACTATTAAAGAAGATGTTGCAAGGATTGTTGATTCATTAGCAAAAATGCAAAAATTCTTTAAAGAAGGCGAATTTGAAGAATTATTAACTAAAGTTGTAAGATTAGCAGTAAATAATGGAAATGAATATTTATACAACAGGTTAACAATGAGATTTGGTCTACAGATGGTAAGAATCAAAAAGAAATTAGGAGAAATTGTAGACAGATTAAAGCAAAATGCTAGGGCGCAAGATTTATTCGGAAAGGAAATTGAAGAATTATTAAAAGGTCTAACTGAAGAAGGCAGAGCACATACTGAAGAAATAAGAAAAGATATAGAAGATCTATCAACACAATTAGCTGGTTTTAGAGATGCAACAACACAAAAATTAGATAGAACAATAATTCCTATTTTAGATAAATTAGAAAAGTTCTTTGAGCCAGCAACTTTTGAAAGCTTTTTGAGTGCTGTTTTGAAAAAAGCATTTGCTGCTGAAAGACCAGAACTAGTTAAAGCAATTATGGATGAGTTTGAGAAAAAATATCCTGATTTGAAAGATTTGGGTTCGAGATTGCAGGCAATAGAATATTTTTTGAAAACACAAACAATAAATAAAGCAGATTTAACACAGATAAGACAGGATCTCGCAGATATACTGTTAGAAGTTCGAAGTACAGGAAAAGGAATCGGACACACATTAGGAAAAACAATTGCAAAAATTGATGCCTTAGAAAAATATTTTAAAGGCCCAGAATACAAAAAATTAATTGAAGATATTGTAAAACCTGTAATTGGGCAGGCATTAAAAGATAATAATCTAGAAATAATAAAAGCAATGGAAACTAGCAAGATATTAAAAACAATAATTAAAAAACAGAATATTTTGGAAAGAATAATGAAAGGTTTGAAAAAAGAGAATAGAGCAGATCATGACGCAATAAAAGCAGAATTAGAAGATATATTAGATTCTGTACAGGATAACAAAACAAAAATAGAAGATGTTGCACAAAGATTAGAAGATTTAAAAGATTACTTTGAAACTGATGCATATAAAACATTAATTACAGATATCATTAAAGGCACAGTTCCAGAATTAGCAACCCTTTTGATTGCAGAACTAGATAAAAGAGGGTTATTAACAAAAGATGAAGCAAAAAAAATGACTGATGAACAGACAGAAGAATTAAAGAAATACTTTGATGAGAAAGTTAAAAAACCAGAAGAAGAAAAAAAGAATGCCGGCTGGTTGAACAAATGGGGTTGGCAAACATTTGGTACTGGTTTGATGCTTGTTTTGATTTTAATTTTAGCATATTTCCTTTTGCGGGGATTGGTTGGCGCTGGCAAAGCAGCAGATGTAGGTTCAAAAGTAGTTTCAATAACACCAGTAATTGGAGAAACTGCAAAAGCAGCGGGAGCTTCAGAATCTTTATTAAGTTCTTTAGGTGGAATAAACCCTTTGATTATAATTATAATATTAGTAGCTCTATTCCTATTGTTTCCCAAGAAATAACCTACCTTTTTTCTTAATCAATAACACATTCTTTGCCGTAGTTTGTTGTTTGTAGATTGCAAATAATATCTATTTTTGTGCCAACAGTTATATCTGTTATTTTATAGAATGCAATTACTTGAATAGAATCCGTTGAATCACTTAATTTGAATTTTGTGTAATTATCAAATACTTTTAAATCGGAAACAAAACCAGAGGTATTAAATTTGCCATTTTGATAATTTTTTAATTCCTGTATTTCTTTAGTAGGTGTGGCGGTTAAAAAGAAAAGCAAAGCCAAGGCAATAATAATAATTCCAATCAGTACATAAATCTCATATTGTCTAAAGAGTTTGTTTTTGATCTTTTCCACAGTTACCACAAATAATTATTTTCTTTAATATTTTTTTCTTGTTTTTTTTAATGTGTTTAATCCGGGTCTTTGTTTTATTTGAATAAACAGTTCTGCAATACTTGCAATATAAATCTTTTTCTTCTTTTGTTCTTCGCAAATTAAACCTCTCAGACAAAAGAGCAATTTGTTTAACACAATTATTTTTTAAGGTCTCATCTTTTGTTTTTTTAAGAATGCTTAATAATTCTATTTTTCTTTCTTGTGCAATTTCTTTATCTTTTTTTGCCATAAATATCAATTTGCAGGGTATCACAACAGAGATTCGAGGGTACCGGATTCTTTTATAATTTTTGCATTTTTGTTTTGTGTTTTGTTATAATAAAAAACGCTAAATATTAGTTCATTTATGCAGTCTCTATTTATTTTGATTATTTTTTTCTTCTCAACAGGTTTTATTGTAAATCCACTTTCGCTTAGTTTTAAGCTACCAAACAAAAACAAGAAAGCATCTTTGATGTTCCTTAGATCAATATCTACACAGTCAAAAAGGAAGTATCTTTTTGATTCTCTTATACTTTTTGGCAGAGCTTTTATTTTCTTTTTCATAAATTCATCTCATCAAATATTTGTTTTAAAAAGCTTTGTGCTTGTGTTTCATTATATCCTAAAATATAATATAAAGCAATACAAACTCTTGGGTCTTCACAAAGAATAATCAATGGAAGTTTATATTTTTGACAAAGTTTGTTAAATGAAAATAAATGTTTAAACAGTTGTAATTGCTGCTCAGAATTTTGCAAAATTATTTTTTCTAAAATGATTATAGGATATATTTTGTTTTGAATTAAAATAGAAAAAGTATTTTTATCAAATCCCTTACCCCTAAAGTCAAATGGATTTATTATATAATCAATTTTTTTGTTTATCCAAAAAGCAATAGTTTCTGGGTTTGAAGACAGTACTCCTGTGGCGTCACAAGTACTTTGTATCTTTTGCAGATTTTTTGCATCTTCTTTATTTCTGAATACACAAACCTTTTTCTGTAATTTTTCTGTTGTGGGTAGCTGTTCTGGAAATACAAAAATTAGATTTTGATACCTATAGAAATAATCTTTGTCCATATTTACACACTGAACATATCAATTTTGTATGTTGCTAGGATTTACCACATCAAAACATATTCTTATGTGTTGGGGTTTAAAACCCATCACAACTATTTTGTTTTTCTTAATCCTCTACTCTTTTTTCCTTGCGATGTCAAGCCTCTATTAGCTCTGCCTTTGTGCATTATGATTTTTTTCAATTCTTTGTCTTTTTGCATTTCTGGCTGGTTTCTTGACGCCAAGATTATTTCGTAGTATTTGTATTTACCATCTTCGCCTACAAAATAAGAATTCACAACTTCGCAATTAGGATATCTTGCAGATGCTCTCAATTCACAAATTCTTTGAATGCTTATATTTCTAGTCAGCTTAGTAAAACCCATTCTTTTAGGTCTTCTAGCATTGTGTTCAGGTCTAAATAATCCGTGACCTCTTCTAGCCCTAACAACTACTGTAAAAATCCCTTTTTTTGCTTTATACCCCAATTCTTTTGCTCTTACCAAGTTGGTGGGCACATCTAATTTAGTAACCGTCCCTTCGAATTTCCTGAAGTCCATAAGCCTTTTCTTGTAAGTTTCCCTATAATTATAGTTTTTGTCTTCCCTTTTTGATAAAACTTTGACCAAAGTTTCTTTATATCTTTTTGTAAATGACATAATAACACCTTAAATACTGTTTCTTCCCTATTTTATACTATTTATGAAATTAAACAATATACAAATAAGTACGTCTAATGTAACAATTAGTTATATATCTTTTATATATAAGTATTTATAAAACTTGCGTGATTATATGTCCGAAGAGCTTACTCCTGCATTGAAACAATTTTTGAACATAAAAAAACAGTATCCAAATTCAGTTTTGCTGTTTAGAATGGGCGATTTTTATGAATGCTTTTTCGAGGACGCAAAAACAGTATCAGAGACTCTTAACATAACCTTAACAAAACGAGGCACAAAAGCAAAGGTGCCTTTGGCAGGCATTCCTCATCATTCATTAAACCATTATCTAAAAAAGCTAATTATTGCAGGAAAAACAGTAACAATTATTGAACAGATGGAAGATCCCAAATTAGCCAAAGGCAGAGTTGTAAAGCGCGAAGTAGTGAGAACAGTTACTCCAGGAACAATAATAGAAGATGATTTTTTAGATTCAAAAACAAATAATTATTTACTCTCTTTATTTAAAGATGAAAAAATAGGAATAGCATTTTTAGATATTTCTACAGGAGAATTTCAAGTATTTAACGCAACTAACGAATCAGTAATAACAGATTTGTTAATGATAAATCCTGCAGAAATTTTGATTCCTGATTCTTTTGATACTAATTTAAGAGATATTATCTCACGCACGTTACAAGCAACAATTAATGAGCAACCATTTATTTATTATGCCAAAGATTTTGGGGAAGAAAAGATAAAGGACACTTTCAATATAATTTCTTTGAAATCATTTGGTTTGGACAACCAAATAGAAATTGTTGGTGCAGTGGGAGCGTTATTACAATATATCGAACATACTCAAAAATCCAAATTAAAAAACGTTAAAAAAATAAGATTTTTTGATAAAGAGAAATATGTTGCATTAGATTCCCATACCATAAAGAATTTAGAGCTTTTACAAAATTCAGATGGTAATCAAAAAAACACTTTGTTATCAGTTTTAGATTTTACAAAAACACCTATGGGCTCTAGACTTTTGAAAAAAAACATTATTTTGCCTTTGAAAACCCTTGAAGAAATAAATTCAAGATTAAATATTGTTGAGCGCATAACAAAATCAAATCTTTCCTTTAATATTTCGGGATTTTTATCAAATATTTGGGATTTAGAAAGATTGGGTTCAAAAATAATGTATGGAAATGCATCTCCAAGAGATTTAATTTCTTTGGAACAATCAATAAACTCAACTTTGCCTCTTTCTGATTTCTTACATTCGTGTAATTTAGAAGAATTGTTTTTTGATGTGCCAAAGGATCTATTGTCTTTTACGAAATTAATATCTGAGGCAATAATAGATGACCCTCCAGTAAATTATCGAGACGGAAATTTCCTAAGAAAAGGCTTCAATAAAGAGTTAGATGAATTATTGGAGATAAAAACAAATTTGAAAGATGTTTTGTTGAAGATAGAAATAAAAGAAAAGGAAAACACAGGCATTAAAACTTTGCGAATAGGGTATAACAAAATATTTGGCTTCTTTTTTGAATTGCCCAAATCTCAAGCAAAAGAATTGCCACCTTATTTTGTTAGAAGGCAGACCTTGGTTAATACAGAACGGTTAATTACAGAAGAACTAAAAAATTTAGAGAACAGTGTTTTGGGATCTGAAGAAAAAAGTCGTAATTTGGAAATAGAATTATTTTCTCACATCTTAGAAGAGGCAAAAGAACACATAGAAGAAATATATGAACTCGCAAACAAAATTGCACAAATAGATTTTTACGCATCTTTAAGTGTTGTTGCAGCAAAAAACAGATATGTGAAGCCAATTTTAAACAAAAAAGGCGAGATATTTATAAAAAATGGAAGACATCCAGTTATTGAAAAAATAGATTTCGAAAAATTCATTCCTAATGATTTGTATATGGATAATAATGAAACAACATTAATAATAACAGGCCCAAATATGAGCGGGAAATGTTTGGTCGGAGAATCAATAATATTTAGTGAGATGGGATTAATCCCAATAGAACAGTTTAAACCTGTAAAGATAAAGCCGGGACAATTTTGTCCATTTAAATTAATTGTTAACGGAATAAATGAAAATAAAGAAACAACCCATTTTTACTATGATGGAAAAAAGCCAACAATCAAATTAGTAACTAAATTTGGATACACAATTGAAGGAACACATAATCATCCAATATTGGTAAGGGATAAAGAGGGCGCAGAGATTTGGAGAAAATTAGGAGAAATAAAAAATACAGATTATATAATAATAAAAAGAAAAATTAATCTTTGGGGCAAAACTACAAAAATATCTGCCCAAATAATTAAAGACGCATCAAAGTATACATATGGAGGACGGGTAATTAATTACAAATTGCCTACCAGTCTTAATAAAGATCTCGCATATATAATCGGCTTACTTATTGGTGATGGGACTTTAACTTACAAAAACTATATCTATTTGTCGAATATAGATAAACAAATCATTACTAGTTTTAATAAAATTATTGTCAAATATTTTGGTTGTATTGTAAAGACTAAGAAAAATGGCGTGGACCATTATATTGGCAGTATTAAAATAAGGTCTTTCTTTAAAGAATTGGGTTTAGATTATGTAAATGCTTTAAGAAAGGAAATACCCTACAGCATATTACGTGCACCCAAAAACATTGTTAGAGAATTTCTCAAAGGGTTGTTTGATACTGATGGCGAAGCAGATAATAAATATGGTAATGCGAGCGTATCTACTTCTTCATTAAAATTAGCCAAACAAGTTCAAACAATCTTACTTAATTTTGGTATAATTTCATCGCTTAAAGAGAAAAAAACAAATCGAAATAAAAATTATAGGGTAACTATTTTTGGCGAAAATGCGATAATGTTTCATAAAAAAATAGGGTTTAAATTAAAACGGAAAAAAGTTAGACAAAACTTAGCATCTAAATTAAGAATGCCTAATTATGGTATACCTTACATGAAAAACATTCTTAAAGAACTTCAAAATAGAATTGTTACAAAAACAAATAAATTAATAGCCATTAAAAAAGTTAAAAACATTAATTCAATATTTTATACTTATTTGCCAACAAAACGCAACATCTCTCATAAAAAATTAAAAGAGCTAATTACTTATTGTGAGTTAAATAATGTTAATTGCGAGGAATTAAAAGTAATATTTAATAACAATTATTTTTATGATTCTATAGACATAATTAAAAAATCAGCAAAATTAAAAGAGGTTTATGATTTTTCAATTTCGAGTACACATTCATTTGTTGCTAATGGATTAATAAATCACAATTCAACCTTTTTACGACAAAATGCATTGATTATTTTATTAGCACACATAGGTTCTTTTGTTCCTTGCGATTCTGCAGACATTTGTGTTATTGATAAATTATTTACAAGAATTGGTGCCAGCGATAATTTAGCATTAGGTTTGAGTACTTTTATGGTTGAGATGGTAGAAACATCAAACATATTAAACAACGCAACAGAAAATAGTTTTTTGATTTTAGATGAAATAGGAAGAGGAACATCAACTTACGATGGTATGAGCTTGGCATGGGCTGTGTTGGAACACATTCATACAAAAATACATTCAAAAACATTGTTTGCAACACATTATCATCAATTAAACCAACTCGAAAATCAGCTGGGTGGGATAAAAAATTATCACATTTCTGCAAAGGAAATTGATGGGAATTTAGTATTTTTAAGGAAAATAGAACCTGGAGGTATAGACAAAAGTTACGGTATTTGTGTTGCAAAGCTTGCGGGTTTGCCAGACTCTATAATTGTAAGAGCAAAAGAAATAGAATCTAGTTTGGATTTAAACAACAATACTGCTAATCTGTACAATTCTTCTTTGCCAAAAGAAGAATCAAGAAACGAGAAGAGAACTCAACAGAAAGAAAACAAATTGCCACAAAAGACATTGTTCGGGTAAAATTATGGTAATTAAATTTTTCAAAAGGTTTGCCAGAAAGAAAGAACCAAATGCAACATCTAAAAAAGCATTGGTAGAAGATCTAAGATCTGAATTTGATGGGCTTTATAATCAACACATTAGATCTGATTTCAGAACTGTTGAAATAATAAACAATCTAGAACGATTAAAAAGAGCATTAGCAATACATGAAGATTTGCACGTAGACCAAAATACAATCTCAAAGCTAGGTTTGCTTTTCGAATGCACGATAGATAATCTGTTAAAAAGGAAAATTTGTGATGTTCTTTTGATTTTAGCAGAAAGAGGAAATGCCGGAGCAATATTTTTGGCAAAGAGACTTTTAAAAGCCCAAGATAAATTGAACCCGAAAATAAAGGCTGTATTGATTTCAGCAGCTAGTCAAAAAGTTGTAAATCTTGAAATAAGAGAACCAGTAAAGTTAAAAATAATAGATGAGGATAAAGGGTGATATCATGAGCATAATGAATGGATTGAAAAGTTTTTTTTCAAAAAATGAAAAAAATAATCAAGAACTTAAACTTAAAGAACTAAAACCAGTAAGAACAGAAAGAGGGCAAATAGGTATGAGAACAGAACAAACAATAAATGCTGAGCATAGACAAGATGTTGAAGAAGCTTTAGTTCGAACACATAGAGATTATTTAGCAAGAAAAATTAATTTGTCTACTTTATTAGACACATTAAATAATTTAAAAGAAAAAATGCAAGAAGATGAAGTATTGGCAAAAAGTAAAAGACTACCAAGTACACTTTATGGAATTTTCACAGCAAGTGGCGAACCAAAAGTTCAGAGGATAGTTGCAGAAATTGTTTATAGTCAGGCGATACAAGGAAATTCTGATGCTATAAGAATTGCTAAAATGTTAAATCAATTGGCAAATGATCATGTAACAAAAGATCTTTTGAATACAGCGTCAAACAGAGTTGTTGAATTTTAAAAAACATCAAATACGCATATCAAATGTTTTTCTTCTGCGTTTTTTCTCTCTGTTTCGACTTTTCACCAATATGCTCCTGTTTTCATTGTTCCAATCAGCTAAATTTGGCGCTGCATCCGATATATCATATATTGATTTAATATGGTGTCTAGTCATCAATCTACGCGGAGGTTTTGGCATAATACATAAACAACAGTGAAATTTAAATACTTTTTGGCAAAGCCTATTAAAGGTTATTAGTTATTTTATATATGCCCAAGATTATACTGCTTGATGAATCAACAATTACTAAAATAGCTGCTGGCGAAGTTATTGAAAGACCAGCATCAGTTGTAAAAGAACTTGTTGAAAATTCCCTAGATGCTGGGGCAACAGAAATTACAGTAAAAATAAAAGATGGTGGCAAAAAACAGATTACAGTAATAGACAATGGACAAGGAATGGATAAAGAAGATATTTTACTTTGTACAAAAAGGCACGCAACCTCTAAAATACAAAGTATCAATGATATTTATTCTATTTTTAGTTATGGTTTCAGAGGAGAAGCTCTTGCAACAGTTGCTGAAGTTTCTAAAATGGAAATAATTTCAGGAACAAAAACTGATTCCTATTCTTATAAATTAGTTTTAGAAGAAGGAAAACAAAAAGAGTTTGTGCCAACAACAAAATATCAAGGTACAACAATAAATATTTACAATTTATTTTACACAATTCCTGCACGTCAGAAATTTTTAAAAAGTGACAGTTACGAATTCAAGAAGATTTGTGACTGGTTAAAATCTATTACCATTCCGAATATAAAGATAGAATTCAAACTTTATAACGATACTAAATTAGTCTTTGAGTATAAAAAGTGTGACACAATCAAACAAAGAATTCAGGAAGTGTTTGGGTTGGATGTGTTTGAGGGCCAATCTAAAGACCCTATTGTTGATGCGCAAGTATATTATACAAACCCAACAGACTTAAAAGAACTTTTTGGAGATACAAAACAAATTTTTTATGTAAATAATAGACCAATAACAAATAGAACAATAGCCTTTGCAATAATAAAAGCTTTTGAAACAAGAGTTCCAAAAGGAAGAAAACCAAATGTTTTTGTTTTTTTGAACATCTCGCCCAAAGTGATCGATGTTAATGTTCATCCCCAAAAGTTAGAAGTGCGAGTAAAAGATGATAACACATTTTTTTATCCTGTTTATGGCGCTTTGAAAAACTCTTTGGAAAAAGGAATAGATTCCAATACTGATGAAAAAAGAACAAAAATAATTTCTTTATTAGGTCAAGAAAATAATTTGACCCATATATTAAAAGACAAAAACGAAATTAATATTCCTCAAAAAGAAAAACAAACACAAACAACATTTTCTTTTGCATCAAATAATATAGAAACAAAATCAAAATACAAAATTTTGGGCCAGTACAACAATACATATATTTTAGTAGAAGATGAAAACGAAAGCCTACTTATTATTGATCAGCATGTTGCAGACGAAAGGATACACTTTGAAAATCTTTCTATAATTTTTGAAAGAGACGGTACAATAAAATCACAACAATTAATTTTGCCATTAAGTTTAGATTTTGAATTAGAATATTTGGAAATTTTTACAGAATATGCAAAAGTCTTTTTAACTTTTGGTTTTGATTTTGATGTTTTAAAAGATTCAATATTATTGCGAAGCATACCTGTTGTTTTGGGTAGAATTCCAGACAAGCAAGAATTAAAAGAAATGCTTTTAGAAATTGCAAACAATGTTGAAAACCAAGGAAAACTAAAAATAGATAATTTGATAAATAACCTAAGAGTTAGTATCTTAACAACTCTTGCATGTAAAAGCGCAATAAAAGCAGACACCTCTTTGGGGTTGTTTGAAATGAAAAGAATTATTGATGGTTTGTTTGTTACAAAAAATCCATATACTTGCCCACACGGAAGGCCAATAATTATTGAATTAACAAAAAATGAAATTTATCACAAAATAGGAAGAAAATAGGAGTATGAGATTTTGGTTAATAGCATAATTAAGGGCAAGGGTTTTGAAAGGCAAGTAGCAAAGATTTGTTCTAAGCTAACAAATGTTGAATGGAAAAGAGTTCCCATGTCTGGTGCTTTCTCAACAATTAACAGAAGTGAAGACAAAAGATTCTTTGGAGATGTTTTCACAGAGGCCCAGCAATATAAAGACATTGTTGTTGAATGTAAAAAAACAAAACAACCAATCACGCTTACAGATTTAGTCAATAAAAAAAGCAGAATTTCTGAATGGTTTGAACAAACAGAAAAAGAAGCAAAAGGGGTAGACTGGATTTTGGTTTTTAGTTGGAACAATAGTAAAATATTTTATATGACTCCAAAAGAAAATGTAGTGAAGTTGATGAACATAAAAAACACTTTGAATATTGGGGCGTATTGGTTTGGAATATTTGAATAATTTCATAAAGAAGAGAGGATCTTTATGCAGTATAAAAAGAAATTAGGTTTGGCATTAGGGGCTGGCGGATCTTTTGGTTTAGCACATTTAGGCGTTCTAAGCGTTTTGGAGAAATACAAAATACCAATTGATTATATTTCTGGATCTAGTATTGGCGCAGTTATTGGTTGTCATTATTCATTATACAGAGATTTGAAAAAATTAGAAGAAGATGCAAAATCATTTATTAAGGAAAATAATTTTAGTTTGTTTAATATTGAAACTGTATTAGAAAGAAAAAAAAGAATTAGGAAATTTAAATTATACTTCGAAGATATTTTTGGAGATAGTACATTTAAGGATTGTAAAACACCCCTGTGCATTACTGCAGCAGATTTAGAAACTGGAAAAATAGTTTATTTAAATAAAGGCAGTTTGAGATCTGCATTATTAGCTAGCATATCAATACCTTTAGTATTTGAACCTGTTTTTTATTGGGGTAGATGGCTTGTAGATGGTGGTTTTTTAGACCCTATACCACTAGATATTTTACAAAAAAAGAACCCCTCAGTATTAGTGGGTGTTGATTTGCATCCTAAAATAAAAAAAATATTTGCAAAACAACCAACCCATTTAGAAACTGCACAAAGATGTTTCAGAATATTTGAACATACTATGACCGAATCCACACTCAAAAAGATACCTAACAAAATAATTATAAAACCAAAATATACACTTGTAAAAGATTTATTTAGTTTAGAAACAGCTAAAAGTTACAAAATAGCCGGAGAAAGAGGTGCATTACAACAAATCTCCAAAATAAAAGAAGCACTCGATATGCAGTGATATTTTTGTGCAATATTAAAATTTTTTTGGTTAAAATTAAAGAAAAAAAACACCTTCACATTCTTTCTTTTTTAATTCTTTTTTTTGTATTGTTATTTATTTTTTGGTTAGTAACTAAAAGCATTGATTTATCAAAACCTTATTCTGTATTGTCCTCACAAATCTTAAATTCGCAGGGTATAAGTAACGAAGTATTTTATAATGGGGCCAATTATGGATTAACAATAGGAGAAATGCAAATAAATATTTTAGATGTGTGCACAGGTTTGTTTGAGTTGTGTGTTTTTTTAGCATTGATTTTTGCAACTCTTATAGTTTCTTTCAAACATAAACTTATTGGCGCAGTCATATTGATAGTTTTATTTTTTTATTTTAATTTAGCAAGAATTTTAGCAATGGTTTGGTTATTACAGAATGTAAACATTTATGTTGTTGATATTTTACATACTATTCTTTTTAAAATAGGGTTCTTCCTATTTTTTGTATTGTTTTATTATATTTGGTTAACTTTATACAAGAGGGATATAGATGCAAAACTACAATGCTGATTTTCATATTCATGGGCCATATGCTGGCGGTACAAGTAAAAATTTATGTGTTGAAAAGATTGCAGAAATGGGCTTCTACAAAGGTCTGCAAATATCCCCAGTTGGTGATTTAACACACAAACCTTGGTTTGATGATGTTTTTAGTAAATTACAATGCGAAGACGAAATATATTTTTATGATATCAAAACGATTTTTGGTGAAAAAAGAACAAATTTTATTTTGTCAACAGAAGTCCAAGCAAAAGATAGGACACACCACATAGTTTTGTTTCCAGACAAAAAATCTATATTGGGGTTTAGAGAACGAATAAAATCATCTTGCAGAAATTTAGATGGTCCAATGAATGGTCGTCCGTGGCTGAGTTTAAATGCTGAGGAAATTGCGAAAATTTGTGTTGATTCAGATTTGACTTTTGGCCCTGCACATGCTTTTACTCCTTATTTTGGTGTTTATGCACATTACGATTCTTTAAAAATTGCATATGGAAAATATTTTGAGGATATTGATTTTTTAGAATTAGGACTAAGTGCAGACAGCTATCTGGCAAATGATATTCTCGAATTAAAAAATACCCCTTTTTTATCAAATAGTGATGCGCATAGTTTTTGGCCACACAGATTAGGTAGAGAGTTCAACACCTTTCAATTAAATAAACCAAATTATTATGAGATTGAAAAAGCATTAGGCAAAAAAGAAGGAAGAGATTTGATTTTAAATGTGGGTTTGAACCCAAAAGAGGGAATGTATCATAAAACAAGATGTAAAGACTGTTTAACTTTTTATTCTTTAGAAGATGCAGTAAAATTAAATTGGCGTTGTCCTTGTAAAGGAATAATAAAAAAAGGAGTTTATGACAGAATAAAAGAAATCGCCCCAAAAAGAGAAAAATATGATAGACCAGAATATAAACACATTCTAGCATTGGCAGAAATTATTGCTATTGCACAAAATAGTGACAACCCATTGGCTGAAAAAGTGCAAAAGATTTGGTGGGACTTTATAAAAATAGCAGAAACAGAAATAAATGTGTTGTTGTATTTATCAGAACCTCAATTAAATGAAATAAACCCAGAAATTGCAAAATATATAATTGCTTTTAGAAATGACTATGTTAATTACTTTCCTGGCGGGGCTGGTCAATATGGTAAGCCAATAATTGCTTTCTCTGAACTGGAAAAACAAAAAAATGAGCTAAAAATAGAAGACCAAATGAAAGAAAAGAAATATTTGCAAAAATCTACAGGGTCTTCACAAAGGACGCTATTTGCCTAAAGATTGACTAGCATTTATATAGTTTTTGTTTATTATATATGTATAATATCTCTTTTTGGTGGTTGGATGTTTTTTAAAGATGAAAAAGCACAAGGCGCTTTAGAATACCTTTTAATAATAGGCGGAGCTATTGTTTTGGCTGCAATTGTAATTGCAGTAATTATAAATATAACATCCAAAACAAAAGACACTGCAAATACACAATATTCGGACTTTAATAATTTAATTTCTGATGTGAATTAATTTTGGTGACGCAATGAGTTTTTATTCTAACTTTTATTCTGGCAATTACAAGAAATATCTTATTGTACCAGCAATAGTTTTGATTGTTTGCCTTGTTCTGATATTTACTGTGGGGGTAAAAAAAGGAATAGATCTAAGTGGGGGAACACAAATAACTTTTCACACAAATCAAACAATAGATTCAGAAGAAATGAAAAACTATTTGCAGACAGAATTTAAACTAGAAGAGATAAGCGTTACATTATCCAAAGGAATAGAAACAAACAGGATAGATATACAATATTTGCAAGAACCTGACCAACTGGCATTAAAACAAAAAATATTAGCAATAAAAAATTTAGGTAGTCAAGCAACAGCAATAGAGAATACAAAAACTTTGTTAACCCAATATAATTATAATTTAAATACAATAAATGCAAAAGAATACAAAGAATGGATGTCTTCTTTGGATTTGTTATATAATAACGAGAAAAATAAAAAAGTCGCAGCAGTAATTGACAATTTAGCAGCAAAATTTAATCTAGATAGTAAAGGCGTGGAAATAAAAGAAATCAGCCCTACTTTAAGTGAATCATTTTACAATAAAGCACTGTGGGTTGCAATAATTGCAATTATAGGAATAATTATAGTTGTCTTTTTGGCTTTTAGAGAATTTGTCCCCAGTGTTGCTATTATTGCTTGTGGTATATTAGATGTTTTAGGTGGTTTGACAGGCATGGTTGTTCTAGGTATTCCTTTATCTCTGACAACTATTCCTGCTTTGCTAATGTTATTAGGGTATTCTATTGACACTGATGTGTTACTTACAACAAAACTTTTAAAGCGGTCAGAGGGAAGCCCAAAAGATAGAGTAGGAGATTCAATGCGTACAGGAATTTATATGACTACAACAACTTTAGGAGCTTTGATAGTCATGTTAATTTTTTCATACTTTTACAATGTTTCAGTAATATTTAATATTTCCCTTGTTTTATTTTTCGGATTGATTGTTGATTTAATTGCAACTTGGATGATGAATGGGCCAATACTTTTATGGTATGTTGAGAGTAAAAAGAAAGTGTGATATTTATGAGTGTTTTGAAAAATGTCAAAGTAATAATTCTTATTGCATTTTTGATTTTTGGTGTAATAGTATTGGCATCCAAAGGCTTGAAATATGGTTTAGACTTCTCTGGCGGAACACAATTTATTTTGACTTTAGAGGAATCAGTAAAAGATACAAGCACTATGGACAAAGTAAAAACAACCATTGCACAAAGATTAGATTGGACTGGTTTGAAAGATGTTAAAGTGAATAGTTGGGATGAACGGTTTGTTGGTGTGCAAGTTGCAGCAAGTGATCCCAAAGAGCTTGCACAAATAGAAGAACTTTTACAGAAACAAGGACGGTTTGAATGCCTTTTTGAAAATACTGTTTTATTTACTGGAGATGACGTAGTTTCAGTCAGCAAAGATGCTGAAAAAGGTTTTGGAATACATAAAGCTGAAGAAGGATATCAATGGAGTGTGCCATTTACTTTAAATGCTAAAGCCGCACGAAATTTCTCTGAAGGGATTTTTCATAAATGTGTAAGCCTGCCAGATGGCACAGCAAGCTGTCCAAGTACATTTTTCTTTATTGATAGGCCATTAGATGCATTAGTTTTGATTCCCAAAGACCTATATGATGAAGAAAGTGCATCTGCAACAAGCAATGTAAAACTTGATGATCTTTTAAAAAATTCACAAGCACCATATATTATAGTTGACACCTTGGATGCAAACACAATTAAATTAATTTCAGACAAAATAACGCAGACAAATAAAATCAAATTGATTTATCCATCAACATTTGATATTAAACCTGTAAAAGATGCAAACCTTCAAATATCCTTAGTTGCTGTTTCAAAGCGCGAGAATTTTCCGTGGACTTGGTCAGCAATAGGACTGAAAACAATTATTGGATTAAGAGAAGATATTACAAACAAAAATTCACCAACAACAGAATCTGCAAATTTCAAAATATTTATGAATTTAGCTATTGAAGGTGGAAGCCAACAGATAGAAGAAGCACAACAAGAGGTTAATGAATTATCTGCAATTTTAAGTTCAGGATCTTTGCCAGTAGGTATAGAAAACATTTCTAAAGAAACTGTTTCACCAATTTTTGGGCAAAATATATTAAGCAAGATTTTGATTGTAGGATTAATCGCTTTAGCAGTTATTGCTATGATAATTTTCTTTAGATATAAAGATTATAGAGTTGCTTTACCAATATTTTTTACAGGGTTTGCAGAAATATTTTTGATATTGTGTTTTGCTGCATTAATAGGTTGGCAATTAGATTTGGCAGCAATAGCAGGTATTTTGGCAGCTGTTGGAACCGGGGTTGATGACCAAATAATAATTACAGATGAATTAGCACGCAAAAAAGAAGAAGCTGCACAAGAAGAAAGAAGTTTATTATCAAGAGTAAAAAGAGCTTTCTTCATAATTTGGATATCTGCTGCAACTTTGGCAGTAACAATGCTGCCAATAGTTTTCATATTTGGCGGTGTACCAAAGTTGGTGGGGTTTGCAATTACAACTTTGGCAGGAGTTGCAATAGGAGTTTTGATTACAAGACCAGCATACGCAGTAATACTAAAGTCATTTTTAACAAACAAATAAAAACATAAACTTATTACTGATTTTTTCTCTTTTCAGGCATTCCATTATATTTGAATTTGCCTTTATAGTCAAATAACAAATTATTACAAACACAATCAAAACCCCTGATTGAAACAAAAAAGAGATAATTTGAAAAGCATTTTAAACTTATATTTGTATATGTATTATGCAAAAAAATATTATGCAAAAAGGTCAATCCAGTATAGAGTTCCTCATAGTGCTCGTCGTAATCATAATTATAGTTGTTTTGATTTTCTTTGAACTCCCACAAAATACCCGGGAGATTACTGCTTTAGGCATAACAAAGAATCATTTGGATAGCTTTACTCTCAAATCAAATTATTTAGGAGATTATACTCTTTTAAGCAAAGTAGAAGGCAAAGACATAAATATTATAGTAACCTTTTCTCTACCTGATTATAACAAGCAGATGCTAGAGAATTACACATCAGTAATAGAGAAGCAGATAAAGAATTCAAGTGATTTTAATAACATTTTAATATCTGTACACTAGACGGGATCAATTGTGTCTCAATACCTACTAAACAGGATATATTTATAATTGTAAGTACCTATATTATATCAAGGGTGATATTTATGCACGAAAAAAATGATGATTTAGCATTAGGAATAGTTAAACTTTATGTTGAAGAAGTTGCGCGTTTAGGTTTGAAAAGAAAATTAGATTTAGACAGTGTAATTAACGCATATCTTTACACATTAGCAAGATTAAATAAGAAATCAGAAGAAATGAAATCATTTGACAAACTTGCAGAAGAAGAAATTCAAGAAAAAAAAACAGAAACAAAAGAACAAGTATTAAAAGACTTTATATAAGCATTTCAAAACAAAAATAGCATTGCTTAACAATGCTTAATTGGTGGTATATTGTGTATGTTTTGGATGCTTATGAACCAAAGAGTTTACAAGAGTGTATTAACAAGAGTACTATTTTATCATTAGATGCATGGTATAAAAATCACAAGAAACCCTGTTTGCTTGTTGGTCCAGTAGGCATAGGAAAATCAATATTAGTAAGATTATTTGCAAAAGAACACAATCTGACCCTCTATGAATTAACACCTTCTGATGATCGAGACAAAGAAACGTTAGAACCCATTTTGCACGCAGTTTCACAAAGTAAAAGTATTTTTTCAAACAAGAATTTATTATTTTTTGATGATATTGATGTTTTTGTTGCAGAAGACAAAGGTGGTTTTGAAACTATTTTAAAATGCGTCAAAGAATCAAGAAATCCAGTTATTTTTTGTGCAACAAATATGTATGCTGACAGAAAATTGGCACAGTTAAGAGAAATGTGCGAAATAATTGAAATGAGACACACAAGCACCACTATACTTACTAACTATATATCCCAAATGTGCCTGCAAAAGAAAATAAAATTTGAGAAAGATGCAATAGAAGATTTAATAAAAATGAATTCTGGTGATTTAAGAGCTATTTTTTTAGATATGAATTATTTAAGTCCCTTTGGAATAACAAAAAAGAATTTAGAATTGCTTTCAGGAAGAGAAAGAAAAGCAGATGTTTTCAAAACCATAATTGGTTTGTTTAAAGCAAAAACTTTTAATGAAGCGCAAAAGATTGCAAATGCCACAGAATTAGATTTCGATATGTTATTTGCTTGGATTACTGAAAATCTGCACTTGTTTTACGAGAAAGATAATTTAAAAGAGGCTTATCGCTTTGCTGCATTGGCTGATTTGAATAAAAGCAGAATATATTCAAGACAGAATTGGGTTTTCTTCAAGTATTTTTTGGCATTAGGCATTATAAGCCCTTGTTTAATTCCCAAGAAAGATCAATTTACTTTCAAGATTTCTTATCCTCAAAGTATTAAATTGAAAACAAGAGAATTAAGCGAATATTCGCGCAACAAAAAAGCAGCACAGATATTATCCAAAGTATTTCGTGGTTCAGTTTCAAAAATATCTGGGGAGATTTTTTTGTACAGATTCTTTTTCAATAAAGGGGGTTTCACACAATACTTGTTAGAACATTTGCCAGATGAAGATCTCCTCTTTTTACAAGATTTTTTTAAGTTCAAATTCTTTAACACCCCACATAGTTCTTCTTTGAAAGAAGAACCAAGAACAAAAGATATAGAGCAAGAAAAAGAGAATAAAGAAAAAGAAGAAAGAAAGGTGGTGCCAAAGAAAGAAGAAATAGAAATAAAACACAAAAAATTAGAATTAAAAGAAAGAAAAGAACCTACATCAGAAAAGAAATACCAAAAAGAAAAAGAAAAGAAGTGTAGAATATTGTCTTCTAAAGAAGAAAATCTTTTACAAAGTGTTTCAAACCCAAAGTTAGAAACACAAGGTGGCATCAAAGAAAAGAAAGAAGAAAGAAAGGCCCAACACCCAAAGAAAGAAGAAAAACAAAGACAAAGGAAATTATTTTGATTTGGTTTCTACTTACTTTTAATCCTTAAAATTAATACTGTTATTAGGTCTTGGAATTTTTCTAAAATTTACTCCTGCATTTTGTAGAAACTCTATTGAACCCTTTGCTCCAGCATAGTCACTATAAGTTATTACTTCTTTAATTCCTGCATTTACAATTTCCTTTGCACACATTCTGCAAGGAATTGTTGTGCAATATAATGTGGCCCCTTCTATATTTATTCCATGAAGAGCTCCCTGGATAATTGCATTTTGTTCTGCATGAACTGCCCTGCATTCTTCAGAACCAAAACCTGATTCAAGGCCCAATTCATCTTTTTTGCATCCTAATTTAAGGCAATCCTCATTGCCTCTTACAGCACCATTATAACCTGTGGTTAACAATCTTTTATTTTTGACAATAATTGCTCCAACATTGTGCCTTAAACACGTGCTCCTTTCTGCAACAACTGATGTAATTTTCATGAAATATTCAGCCCATGATGGCCTTTCTTTTTTTTCATATTTTAAAGCAAAATCTAATCTCTTTTTCAGATCTTCTAATGTGCTATCATTAAATACATACTTGTCAGCCATTTTGTAAACAACATTCAATTGTTGTGCATTTGGATTTGATGAATTTTCTTTTTCATCCATTTGTTTAAAATCATCAAAATTGTTTACATTTTCAACTCGCCCACGTGCTTTTGCTCTTTCATATCTTAATTCTATTGGTGCGTTTATCCCTAACAAACTAAATTCGTTATCTGTTTTTAATTCTTCAACTTCATTTGGGTTTCTTATACTATCAACGATAAAATCTTTTTGCCCTTTTTTTCTATCCTCTTTTATTTTTTCCAAAAGTTTTTTTGCTAAAACATTTGGCCCTAATTTTTCTCTCAATTCGTTACCTATCGCAATTAAATTTTCTCTTGTTTTTTCTAATTTTCTTTTTTCTGCTTCTTCTCTAATTACATCGCTGCAAGAATAATATTTGTATCTTTTTTCTTTCAATATATTTGCTATTTCTCCCTTTCCACTACAATTAGGCCCAGTCAATCCAATCATCATTTTTTCATCTCCTCACCACTTCAAAAACATCACACATAAATTAAAAAGAAATACAACCCTATAAATGCTAGCAACGAAATCAGCCACAATAATTTATTCCACAAGAAAACCTTAAAACCATCAAGCGGAGGAATTGGTAATAAGTTGAAGGCCCCTAAAAATATATTTATCATTGCAACATAGTAAAACAGTGTTAGTAAATATTGGTTGCTGACAAATTGTGACAAAACAATTCCTAAAAATATAAAGATTATACTAAGACAAAAATTAGCAAAAGGACCAGAAAAAGAAATTATTCCGTTTTCTTTTCTCGTAATGTTTTTACCCCAAATATATACTGCTCCTGGCGCAGCGAAAACAAACCCTCCAGATGTAATTAAAGATAAAATAATTGCAAACCCTAATCCTGCAGGCCACAAAACAAATCGTGCATAACAGCCATAATGTATTGCAACAAATTTGTGTGCAAGTTCATGTAAAATAAAAGCAGTTAATGTACCCACCAAAATAATGGGCAACAGATCCCACATCGCCCCAATATTGGACACACCTTTCCATGAAAATGCAACAGTAATTCCAACCCATGCAATAACAAGGTGTATTATTTCTGGCTTCTTTAATGTAAAGTTCTTTTTCTGTTGTTGTTCTGGATTATAGTACACTTCTGGGTCCATAATAAAACTGTATAGGAAAACTTTATAAAGAGTTAAGGGTTATTTAGTAGTATGAAAAAAATAAGATACCTCTTTGGCTTGTTAGTTGTTTTTTATTGTTGTTAAATTTCAATTTTTTATCTGCTCAAACAGAGTCCGATATAAAAGAGATTGTGAAATGTACTTTTTTGAATTCAACAACACAACAATCTTGTTATACTAGTAATGGAAAATTTAAATGTGATGGAACAGACAATTGTGTTGTAGATGTAATTGGTATAAGTGGATTCAAGTTTGATTGGAAGAGTTCATGTGACGGATATGCATATACGGTAATGGATGGTGCAAATGAAAATGTTGAATTTATCTGTGCTCCTGGTTCAGAAGTAACTCCTGAATAAATTCAAGGCAAAGGATTCTTAAATGCTTATTGGCAATGTTATGATGGTTTAGAGCACGCTCCACAGAAATTAGAATATGAGGGGTGTAGCCCTTCAGAATCTTGGCAAAAGAAGGCAGAAATTTTTTGCAAAGGTCATTGTAAAACATACGACGATGTTACTAAATGTGGAGTAAATTCTTTTAATGTATTAAAAGATTGTTATTTAAATTATGAAAAAGAGGGGCAGGTGTTCCTTCCTTCTGAGAAAATAAAAGAAGATAAACAAAAAAAAGCGGATGAAAATAAAGTCTCTGAGGATATTAACAAAGAATCAATAGAAGAAAAAACAGAGCCGTCTCTGATTTGTAAAGATTCTTGTCCATTAGACGGGAAATGTTATCCCTTTGGCTATAGGAAACAAGGAAAATTTTGTTTTGATGATGGCACATTCAAACAACAATTAACTGGTGATACAGCTTGCGAAAATAACTTTGAGTGTACATCCAATATATGCATTAATAATCAATGTGTGGCCCAAAGTTTCATTCAAAAAATAATTGATTGGTTAAAAAAATTCTTTGGTATGGTTTAACAGGTTTTTAATATTCTTCTTTAACATTGGCTTTATTTAATCTTATGTTTAAACAACACTATTTAAATCTTTTAGAACTCTTTTTATCTTATCAGTACACCTATTTGTACTGTTTAATGAGACGGTGATTTTCTTGTTGACTTTTGAGGATGTAAAAGAACTCATTTCCAAACAAAATGTATGGCGAGATTCTTGTGTCAATTTAATTGCATCTGAAAACACAATGCTAACAGAAGTAGAGCCTTTTTATTCAAATGATTTTATGCACAGATATGCTGAAGGTCTGCCCTTTAATAGGTATTATAATGGTACAAAATATATTGATTGTATTGAACAAGAATGTCAGGATTATTTTAAGAAAAAATTCAATGTAAATGTTTGTGATACTCGACCGATTTCTGGAGCTATTGCAAATTTAGCAGTATTTTCTAGTTTAAGAAAAACAGGCAAAGTAATAACAAATTCTTTGCCTTCTGGTGGGCATATAACTCACAATAAAATTGGCACTTTGGGCAGAATTTTAAATTATGATATTAAAAATTTTTCCCAGTCTCAAGAAAATCCTTTTGTTTCTGACATTGACGAAAGTATAAAAATAATTAAAGAATTTGATCCTGATTTTATTGTTTTGGGCAAGTCTATGTTTTTATTTCCTGAACCCATAAAAGAAATAAGGCAGGAGTTTCCAGAATTAAAAATAGTGTATGATTCAGCACATGTTTTTGGGTTACTTTATCAAGGATTATTTCAAAAACCTTTTGAAGAAGGTGCAGATATAGTCACAGCATCAACACACAAAACATTTCCTGGTCCGCAAGGCGGAATAATTTTATCAAAAGACTTTAATGAATTTAATAAATTTGTGTTTCCCGGGATTGTTTCGAATCATCATCTGCATCGTTTACCTGTTTTGTTGATGACTGCAATATTATTAGATGAGAAATATAAAGATTATTCAAAAAGGATTACTGAAAATGCAAAACATTTTGCACAAGAATTATCTGCCCAAGGTTTTAATGTTTGTTGCGAAAAGCAGGGCTTCACAGAGAGTCATCAAGTAATATTAGATGTTACTAAACAAGGTGGCGGGCAGCAAGTTGCAAACGAATTAGAAAAGAATAATATTATAGTTAACAAAAATTCTTTGCCTTGGGATAAAAGTGTTATTAATCCTAGTGGAATTAGAATGGGTGTGCAAGAAATGACTTTGCGTGGAAATACAAAATCTGATTTTTCTAATCTTGCAGATAAGTTTAAGAAAATACTTTTGAATGGGGGAGATTCTAATGTTTAATGATGAAGAACAAAAAATATTATCCTATTTTTTTACAAATACTACAGAAGATGTTTTTGCATTGATTAACTTGCCAGAAGTAGTAAAAGGAACTTTATTTGCAAGATACAGCAGATCTGGCAAGGATTTGCGCAGTTTATTTTTATCTGATTTTTTCAACAGTCAGGATAACGAATTCAAGAATATTGTTGGTGATGTAAAAAATATTGATAATCAATTATTAGCAATAAAAAAAGCAGAAGAGTTTTATGATCGCATTTTAGGCCAGTTTGGAGATGATTCTGTTGCTGAGTTAGGCGGTTGCCATATTGCTTTAGAAAATATTTCTAATTTGGCAACAAAGTTTGTAGAAGACTCGAGAATTGGCATAAATCCTTTAGAAAAATCAAGCAGATATGTTTATTTTAATGAAAAAGTAAATGGAAAATACAATTATTACAGAGATGCAGAAATAATGGCTTCAAAACATAGCGAGGATTATGTTAATGCAATGGATTTTTTATTTGATACATATTCTGAATTGATGGGCCCTATGCGAGATTATTTTCTTAAGAAATTGCCAAACACAGAGAACTTATCAGAAAGAGCTTTTGATGCAGTGCTGAGAGCAAAAACTTGTGATACTATTAGAGGGTTGCTTCCTGCATCAACATTGACAAATGTTGGTTTGTTTGGTAATGGTAGAGCATTTGAATATTTATTAACAAAAATGCAAGCCTCTAATTTAGATGAAATAAAAAACTTAGGAAACCAGACATATACTGAATTAAATAAAGTATTTCCATCATTTGTGAAAAGAAGTAAAGGCGAATTTGGACAAGCTATTATTGATTATTTAAAAACAATAAAATATCCTTCGGTTGATGGCATAACAAAAAACAAGAAAAGAATTACATTGTTGCATTATGATAAAGATGCAGAAATAAAAGTATTATCAAAGATATATTATTTAAAATCTGGTTTGTCTTTAAAGGATGCAATAAAAATCATTAAACAAATGCCTGTTGACGAGAAAAAAAAATTGTTGGGAGAATATTGTGGTGTTAGAACAAACAGAAGACACAAACCGTTTAGAGCTTTTGAAAATACAGATTACACTTTTGAGTTAGTTGGAAATTTTGGGGCCTATAGAGACTTACATAGGCACAGAATTTTGACGCAAGAAAGACAATTATTAACAACACATTTTGGTTATGATGTACCCAAAGATTTAATACTTGCAGGTTATGATAAAAAATATAAAAAAGCATTAGATAATGCAAATAAAGTATATTTGGACCTGACAAAAATATCAAAAGAAAAAGCACAATATTGTGTGCCTTTTGCGTACAATTTGCGATGGTATGTAAAATTTAATTTAAGAGAAGCTTATCATTTATTGGAGTTAAGAACAATAAGGCAAGGGCATCCTGATTATAGAAAAATGTGTCAAGAAATGTATAGACAAATTTTAAAAGTACATCCAAATCTTTTAGAACCCATGAAATTTATTGATTTAAAAGATTATGATTTTGAAAGATTGGAATCAGAAAAACAAATAGATAAACAATTGCAGGCAATTAAATAAGTCGAGATTTCTTTTTTCTTTGCAAATAAAAAAGAGTCGCTAGGGCACACATAATTAGAACAGCATCTAATATTTCATATATGTTTAAAAGTGTATAGGGTTCTAGCAAATGTAATCTAAATTGTGTTTCTACAAAAGGATATAACAACATCAAAGAATATTGTCCACCGCCAAGAACGAAATCTAAAATCAAATGTACAAAACAACCCGCAGAAAGTATAAATCCATATTTCCCATATTCTCTATTTTTATAATAAATAATTGTTGAAATCATTCCTAATAATAAAACAAAACCAAGGCTATGTATTATTCCTCCGTGAGTTAGAAAAAAATTGTTGAAACCAAAAAAGTTTTGAATTAATTCTAAAATAAAATCAAAATCCAAAACTAATCCAGAAAAAGCAGCAAAAACAAACCAATACTTGCCCAATTTTTTCCTGAAAGGAAAAAATATTGCCAAATTAATTAAAACATGAGTTGTTGGTAATGGCATTTAATCACCACTGTGCTTCAAAAATGGATTTTAATATATTTAATAATTCTTTCTTTACTTTTGGACTTGCTTTTGTATATTGATTAACAATAATCTCAAAGAATTCTTGCATATTCCTGTGCAACATGTGTGCAATCACTTTCTGAAAACCCAGTTAGTTGACGATATTTATACAAATAATAAATAGGATCGCCTGTACTTTGGTAAATCATAACTTTATCTATGCCTTGTGGCCTTCTAAATAAAGACTCTTCAACTGGAATTCCTTTATCTATTAATTTCCAAGCGATATCTAATTCTTCTTGGGTTACATTTTCTCTAATTACAAATTCTTTTCCTTTTATTTTTACAAGTCTAGTTCTTCTTAACAATCCGCCAACCCTTGGTAGTTTTTCTTTATTAACAGTAATTAATTCTGGTTTTGTATATTTTGGTTTTTTATTTCTTTTCAGCATCCTTGAAAGTATCTCTTTAAATCTTAATGTTGCCATATAAGATATTCTTAAGGAAATGTTTATATATATATATAACATATATCTTCACACTAGGCAGTGTAAATTTATATGCTGCTAAGGTGTGATATCAAACAGATAAGTGTATGAAATTTTAAGCATTAGCAAGAATTTTATACAAAGTGTTAGAGTGTAGAAAATTCAAGACTCTGTCAAGAATTTTATACAAAATGTCAAAAGCTCACAGCCATTTTGACACAAGTCGAAGCCTTACTAACACAAGTTTGTATGCTGGAAACAAGATTAAATAAGAGGGATTTTTATGACACACAAAGATGCGAATTTGCCGTGGGTTGAAAAATATAGGCCTGATTCTTTAAATGATGTTGTAGGAAACGAACTAGTTGTAAAAAGATTAAAGAAATACACAGAGGATAAAGATCTTCCAAATATGATTTTTGCAGGGCCCGCAGGTACAGGAAAAACAACCAGTGCAATAGCAATATCTAAACAATTGTTCAAAGAAAATGCTGAGAGAAATTTTTTAGAATTAAATGCGAGTGTAACACCAGATACACCAATTTTAATAAAAGAAGGCAAAGAAATACATAGAGTTAATTTTGGTTGGCTCGCAGAGAAATATTTTTTAGATTTTGTATCTAAGCGGGTTTGTATTGATGATCTAGAAGTGTTATCTTTAGATAAGTGCAACAATGTTAAATTTATGAAAGTAGGACATTTGTTTAGACATAAAGTAAACGAAATATTAAAAATAAAATATGAAGGTGGCGAAGTAAAAACAAGTTTATCTCATTCTATAATGGTTTTTGATGATTGTGGCAATATAATTACTAAAAAAGCCTCAGAAATAAAGAAAGGCGATCTTTTGATTTCTTTTAAAACAGATTTTGAAGGGCAATCAAATTATATTGATTTAGAAAAATATAAATCTGCTGAATTTTGTCAATTAAGAAGTGGTATTCAACCAAATCCTACATTCAAAAAAAATTTTGACACACTTTCAATTGATGATGATTTAAGTTGGTATTTTGGAATGTATTTAGCAGAAGGTTGTACTTCTATGTCAAACACAGGTACTAGTGGTCAGATTATTTATACTTTGGGTTATCCCAACCCAAAAGATGTACCGCATATAGAAAATATACAAAAAATAAGTACTTCTTTAGGATTAAACTATTCTTGTTATTTAGGAGCATCTGGTTTTGATAGAACAAAGAAAACCTCTTTGCAGACAAGAGTTTTTAATACACAATTAGCAAAGTTTATGCAAGCTAATTTTTATGGTGGCGATATATCCCACAAAGCGAATACAAAAAGAGTACCCACCTTTATTTTTGATACAAATTCAAAACAAAGATTATCATTTATAAAAGGATATTGGGATGGTGATGGTTCCGGAATTTGGGAAAAAGTTGCACGAATATCATCAGTATCTCAAGAATGTCTTATAGATGTTGTTTGGTTAAGTAGACTATCTAATGTTGAATCAAGCGTTTTTCCAAAAGAAACAAGATTAATTTGGCCAAATAAATCTTTTAGTTATACTAAAGCAGAACTTTTGCCATCAAAAATATTCAACAAATTAGCAGAAAAATACAAAGGGAAGACAAAATATTTGCTGAGACATTCACTTTATAGTAAAATGTGTGATCGTATTTCGAAGACTGCTGCAGAAAAAGTATTGGCATTATTAAAAAATAAAAAAGGATTAGAAAAGCTCAACAAATTAGTAAATTCTGATTTATATGTTCTAGCGGTAACAGAAATAAAAAAGGAAAAACATAATGATTATGTGTATGATGTTTCTGTTCCGGGTGCTGAAGTTTTTTGGGGTGGCACAGCCCCTGTTTTGCTTCATAATAGTGATGACAGGGGCATCGATGTTGTTAGAAAAACAATAAAAGATTTTGCAAGAACCCTCCCCTTAGAGGCTGAGTATAAAATTATTTTTTTGGATGAGGCGGATGCTTTAACACAAGATGCCCAGCAAGCATTAAGAAGAACAATGGAAAAATATACAAGAACATGCAGATTTATTTTATCTTGCAATTATTCATCACGCATTATTGAACCAATACAATCAAGATGTGTTGTCTTTAGGTTTAAGCCTTTGGAAAAAGAATCTGTTATAAACAGACTAGAAGAGGTTTCGAAAAACGAAAAACTAAAAATAGATAATAAAGCATTGAGCGCAATATTTTATGTTTCATTAGGCGACATGAGAAAAGCAATAAATATTTTACAAGCGTGTAGTGTTTTGGATGATTCTATTGGTGAGCAAGAAGTATTCACAGTAAGTGCCAGGGCAAGGCCTGAAGAAGTAAAAAAAATGGTTTTACTCGCAAAAGATGGAAAATTTAAAGATGCAAGAGATCTTTTATACAAACTGATGTTTAATTATGGTATGTCTGGAGAAGATATTTTGAATCAAATTTATCGCGAAGTAGTTGATTTTTCAGAGGATTATTTGAATTCGAGAGAAAAAGTAAGTTTAATTGAGATTATAAGTGAAATTAATTTTAGAGTATCTGAAGGTGCAAACGATAGGCTTCAAATAGAGGCTATGTTGGCCATGTTTAATTTACACACTAAGCAGTAAAATTTATATGTAAATTTTATGTATCGATTGTGTATTGGCTAATACACTAAACAGTAAAATTTGTGGTTAGGTATAAATATTGGTGATTTGATGGGAGAAATAATGGGAGATTTATTTAAGGATACTCAACAGAAGAAAAAGAAAGATATTAGACAAGACGATTTTAATAAAGAATTGCAGAGTATAATTGGTTCGCCAAAGAAAATTTCTTTGCCAGAAGAGGAACAGTCAACAAAAGATGTACCAATTCAAAAAATTGATTCAAAACATTTTGAAAATCTCAAAAATATACTGAATACAACAAAAGAAATAAGTGTAGATTCTTTAGGAGAAGTTCAAAAAACAGTTGTTGCAAAATATAATCAAGTTACAATATACAAATTAGAAGGACGCCCATTATTGCATTATGAAGTGCCTGTGCCAAAAGCAAATACGAGCGAACAAGAAATAATAAATACAATAAAGGAAGCAGCTACAAGAATAATTTCTCTAGCACCATATAAAATAAGGGACGAGAAACAAAGATGGAATGTTTATTATCAAAAAGTTATGGAAATAATTAATTCATCTCCAGAATTGAAAATTCCAGAGAGCATGTTAAGTTTTTATGCTGAAAGTGTTGTAAGAGAAATGGTGGGTTTTGGAAAAATAGATCTTTTGTTAAAAGATGATTTATTAGAAGAAATAATGATTATTGGCCCAAACCACCCAGTGTACGTTTTTCATAGGCAATATGAAATGATGACAACAAATATTGTTTTTTATACTGATAAAGAGATTCAAGATATTGTTGGAAGAATTGCAAGATATGCAGGAAGAAGAATAGATTATTCACAACCATTATTGGATGCTCGTTTGCCTGATGGATCAAGAGTAAATGCTACTTTGCCCCCAGCATCTGTTCAAGGCTCTACCTTAACTATTAGAAAATTTAGAGAAGAGCCATATACTGTTGTTGATTTGATAAGTTATAAAACATTTGATTCTTATGTTGCTGGTTTTTTATGGACTTGTGTTGAAGGCTTAAGTACAAAACCAGCAAATATCGTTATTTCTGGAGGTACAGGATCAGGTAAAACAACAACTCTAAATGTTTTGTGTTCTTTGATCCCTGAATATGAAAGGATTATTTCGATCGAGGACACTTCAGAATTAAATCTCCCTTTGAAACATTGGATTAGATTAGAATCTAGGCCACCAGGAATAGAAGGCACCGGGGAAATTACTTTAGAGATGCTTACAAAGAATGCTTTGAGAATGAGACCCGATAGAATAATAGTTGGTGAAGTAAGAGGTGCTGAAGCAGATACTCTTTTTACTGCTATGTCAACAGGACACGATGGAAGTATGGGAACATTGCATGCAAACAATTCTGATGAAACTTTAACACGAATTACAAACCCACCAATGAACGTTCCTAAGATGATGTTGGCAGGATTGGATATGATAATTGTTCAAAATAGGTTGCACGACAAAAAAAAAGGAACAATAAGACGAATTGTGGAGATTTCTGAAGTTTCTGGCGTTATTGAAGATCAAATTAAAACACAAAGGATATTTGAATGGGATCCTAAACGCGATAAAATATATGATACTTCTATACCTTCAAGAGTAGTTAAAAATATTTCAACATATTCTGGAAGAACAACACAAAATGTAAAAGACGAAATAGATAATAGAGCACAATTCTTTGATTTGTTGTTAGAAAAAAATATAAGAAAAAAAGACGATGTCGCAAAATATATTGCGAAATATTATGAATCTTAAAATTTGTGATGAATATGGCCAGTAATTATTTTTCTCAAAAAGAAAAATAACAACAGGTCCAAAAAAATAAAAAGAGGAATTTTTATGGCTTATCAACAAACCTTTGTTTCAGATACCAGCAAAAATAAAGTTGAAATACAAGAACAGATAGACATGTCTAAAGTTGATGCCATAGTTAATAGAATAAAAGAAAAATATGAGAAGCAAGGATTGTTAGGGGATTCAGAAACATATAATTTAAAAGAATTAAGATCATTGATCTCCGAGGGAAAAAGAGCAAAGATAGAAGTGTTGAAGCCTGCTGATTTATCGTACAGTTTTAATCCTGTTGTACGAAATATTGGCACAATATATACTAAATTCAGCAAGTTTTTTGGATTTATTGCAAAAAAGATTTTAGGAAAATTGCCAGAGTCTAAAGTGTTAGCATACGAACTTTATTCTGCAGATATAAATTATAGTGTTTCACAATATTTGGCAATAGCATCAGTTTCTGTTTTTTTATTTAATTTGGTAGTAATTATTGCATTATTTTCTGTATTTTTATTGTTAGGAGTAAGTTTTTTAATACCTTTAATATTGTGCATCTTCTTTTTTATAGGGGGTGCATTTTTTGCTTTGAAATACCCCTCAATGATTGCAAAAAAGAGAGCTAAAGAAATAGATACTAATTTGCCTTTTGCATTAAGGCACATGGCAACTCTCTTGAGAGCTGGGGTGGACTTGTATAAAGTGGTAAGAACAGTTGCTGTATCTGATTATGGTGTTTTGTCACAAGAATTAACAAAAACAATAATGGAAGTTGAAGAAGGCCAAGACATTAAAGATGCTTTGAGAGCATTATCCCTCAGAACAAAATCATTTGCTTTGAAAAACGCAATAAATCATTTGTTAAGAGCATTAAAGAGCGGAGGAAATTTGTCAGAAATAATGACAACAATTGCAGATGATGTGTCTTATCAATTGTCTGCAGATATTGATACCTTTTCTGGGAAATTAAATTTTTTAGGAGTAATTTATATTTTTGTTGGAATTGTTGTTCCTGTAATGTTGGCAATATTATCTGGAATAAGGAATGCGCCTTTGGGATCGAGCATTTCCTTTTTTGATGCTCTTCCTTTAACTCCAACTGTAATAATAATTTCTTTTTTAGTAATATTCCCGCTGATATTATTGGGTTTGTTATTGTATATTAGAAGTATAAGGCCAAGTATATAGTGATATTTTATGTTCAATATAAATTTGATGTTGCAAAAATACCAAACTGTTTTGTACAGGAACAAAATAAAGATAAATGTTAATCTTTGGCTTCTCCTTGCTTTGATTGTTGGTTTGATAGTTTTGTTTTTGTTTATTTTATTAGGAAATATAGTTTTAGGGATCGTAGGATTTTTGTGTGCATTTGATTTGTTTATAGGTTATCCCTTATTTTTAGAAGAGAAAAGAATTTCTCTTATAGAAAAGTATTTTCCAAATGCATTAAGAGAAATTGCATATCTTTTAAAAACCGGAGGAACGTACGAATACGCTATAAGAGAGTTGACAACTTATGATTATGGGCCATTGAATGATGAATTTGAAAATGTTTTGCTAAGATTAGAACAAGGTTATAATTTTGAAGAATCATTATCTATTGTTGCTGAAAATGTAGATTCACAAATGGTGAAAAAGACAATATCTATAATTTCAGATTCTATAAAAGCTGGTGCTTCTTTATCAGATATTTTAGAGGATTTGTCTGAAGATATGCGAAAATTATACAAATTAGAATTAGATAGAAAAGCAAAAACAATGATGCAAATGCTTTTTATTTTTGCAGCTGGCGCAATAATTGCTCCTGCAATCTATGGTTTGGTTTTAACCCTAATCGATTTTTTACTTACTGTAACATCATCTGCAGGACTGGCAAAGCTAGAAACAGTTGCAACTGCACTAGGTGTTAGAAATTTAATCGAAAGCGTATTAACTATATTTGTTTTTATTCAGGCTTTGGCATCATCTATAATGGTTGTTTTCATGCGTGAACGTAAATTTGCAAAAACCTTTTTGTATCTGCCATTGTTTTTATTGTGTGCGTATATTGCATTCTACGGCATAAAGTACCTTTCGAAATATTTATTAATAGGAATGATGTAATTTTAGTGAGCATTTATGAATGAAAGTTATATTGATGATAAAAAAGCACAAACATCTTTGGAAGTAATATTGATTGTAGCTGGTGTTTTGGTACTAGTTACATTAATAGGTTATTATATTAAAACCAAGGTTGTTGAATCTCAACCAGATGAAAACAAGTGGAAAGAATTGTATGAAAAAACAAGTGGAAAATAAAATTATTTTTGGAGGGGTAAAAAATGAAATTTCTAAAAGATGAAAAAGCACAAGGTGCTTTGGAGTACCTTTTAATTATTGGTGGGTCTATTGTTCTGGCTGCTGTGGTTATTGCTATTGTAATTAATTTGGGCAAGAAAGGCGGCTCAGATGTAAATAGCCAAACCGAAGTTTACACTCAGACCTTAAAAGACGCAAACGCAGCAATACCAGAAATAAAGTAGTGATCCTTTTATGTATTTTAAAGAAAAGAGGGCTCAAGTATCATTAGAGTACCTCTTAACTATTGTTTTTGCAATTGTTTTGGTTGCAATAGTTACTGTCTTTGTTTTAAATGTGCATTACTTAGGTGATG